>Ga0102887_1000340_pt1 | contig 21593 bp, 43 predicted proteins | sample Colrivmet1550B02_FD_84504 | JGI IMG/M metagenome (GOLD analysis project Ga0102887, IMG submission 84504) | Estuarine microbial communities from the Columbia River estuary - metaG 1550B-02 | ecosystem: Environmental > Aquatic > Marine > Intertidal zone > Estuary | place: USA: Columbia River...
AGAAGAAATGATACTAGTTGTAGGATGTGGTTTCGTAGGAGAAACAGTAGCAAAGTCATTAGAACAAAACGGACAACCAGTCATTCGTATTGACCCTAAGTATAATGATAATACAATTGATATGTATGCTGGCACTCCTGGTCTGGGAGCAATAGTTTGTGTTCCAACTCCTACTGTAGATGGCATTTGTGATGATAGTATGATACGAGAAGTACTTGAAGAATTGGGTGATGTTCCCGTTCTTCTCAAGTGTACTGTACCACCAAATATGTTAGAAACATATCCTAGTAATGTCACATACAATCCAGAATTCTTACGGGCTAAAACAGCCGAAGAAGATTTCAAAAATCAAAAACATTTCATACTTGGTGGTACAAGCAGAGACTGTTTTTTCTGGGAACAGAAGTTTGGATATCTTCCAGAAGTCGAGTTTATTACAACTGATAGAACAACCGCAAGTATGGTCAAGTATCTACATAACACTTGGTTAGCAACTAAAGTTGCTTTCTTCCACGAAGTGATGAATAATGTAGGTGACAAATACAATCATAGAGAAATGATTGATATCCTAGGAAAGTTTGAGAACATCGGTCCGTCTCATATGATGGCACCAAATGACGATGGCGGTCTAGGATTTGGCGGTCATTGTTTTCCTAAAGACACTGAAGCATTTTTAGATTTTACTGGTAGCGAAATATTAAGAAAAGTTATTGAAGTGAACAATAAATTAAAATGAAACTAGGTTTTTCTCTTGGTCCTTGTGTTCGGGATATTCTACTTGATAACGTCAAAGATGAAGATATAGCATTTATCTTGGTCGATGAGTTCTTTTCATGGAATAGTCATCCAGACGATTCTAAATCAATTATACAAAACAATATTATGCTTAAACAATTTGATGAGCAGATTGTTTATAATCAAGTTGATATTCTTCATTTCTCCGGAAAACTAGTCAAAACAACAAACAACGATATGCCTTCGCTTTGGTCAGAGTTCGCAAATAAAAGCAATCAGTCAGTTGGAATATGGTGTGATATCATTGTTTCTCCAGAACTCTCTACTCCAGCAGTAAAAAGTGCGTGGGAACACTACCAAATGCTGGCTGGACTATGTGATAAATAAAAACTTGACAATTCACTAAAAACCATGTATAATACTACCTGACTTAACATTAACTAGAGAGGTAGATATTATGATATATGGAATAGGTGTTGATATCGTAGATATCAGTAGATTCCGTAATATCATTGAAAGACATGGTGATAAATTTGCAAAACGAGTCTTAACAAGTAATGAATACATCATCTATTTGAAATCAAACGATAAATCAACTTATCTGTCTAAATGTTGGGCAGTGAAAGAGGCGTTTGTCAAAGCGATGGGAACTGGATTTACTGGCATATTCAATAAGAAAGATGTTGCATATGGGTCATCAGGTGATGCTCGACCGTATATAGAACTATCAAATGCGGCCGAACTTGAAGTAATAAAACTCAATCTAAAGACAAACTTGAGTGTAAGCGATGAAGTAAGCAACGTAGTTGCTTTTGTTATAGTAGAACGAACTAATTATTAACTAGAGAGGAAATAATACATGAAATCAGCACTAACATACTTTAATATAGAGAATTCCGATAAATATGATGCGAACAAGAGAGGAATTAATATGACCGAAGGTAATTTTATGACGAGTTCGACTCGTGATAGAATCTTAGCAGACATCCGAGAACTCGAACTCAAAAAACCCGAAATTTCAGATAGAATTGGCGAAGCCAGACTACAGGGTGGACTAGAAGAGAACGAAGAACTGTTGATGGCGTTGGAGGATATGCAACGACATGACCAAGAGGTAAACCGCTACCAAGAAATGTTAACAGATGCTCAAATTATTCAGCCTATTACACTCGGTAAAAAGAAAATAGTAGCAGTTGGAACAACAGTAACTATTAGTAATATTGACACTGACCAAGAATTCTCATATACAATCTTAGGGGTACACGATTCTGACCCAACTAACGGAATTATTAGTTTAAAATCACCAATGGGCATGGAACTATTGACACGTGAAGTCGGTGACGAAGTAGAAGTTAACGGTTCATACTACGAAATACTAAAAATAGTTGCAAAAAAGATAAAATAAGCACTCAAATTTACTTGACAAATACCGATATTATGCTATAATATGTGTATATCTGAGTAAAAAAGAGAGCAAAATTATGAAATTATCTATCATTACTATCTTGGCTATTATTGGATTGTCGGTCTTTGCAGAGACACAAGACCGATTAAAAGCAATGCCCGAAGAGGATATGACTTTGATGTCGTCTCAAATAGATACAGCACAGGCATACTGTCTAGCACAAAATATCTATTTTGAAGCGGGAAATCAAAGCCTCGAGGGGATGGCCGCTGTTGCTGATGTAACACTAAATCGTGTACAAGAAGAACGATATCCTGATACCATTTGTGGTGTTGTAAAAGCAGGTGTAAAGAATTCTAACGGAACAATGAAGAAACATAAGTGCCAGTTTAGTTGGTATTGTGACGGCAAAAGCGACAAGATTCCTAATATGCCCAACAATCAAACTTGGCAGAATGCAGAATTTGTAGCAAAGGCTATGTTACTACAGTATAACATGACAGATACCGGCGACTATTTTGGTATTACTTGTGGTGCCACGCACTATCACGCAAACTATGTTGTTCCAAACTGGATTGAAGACCGCGGTATGGACCGAGTAAAACAAATCGGTTCTCATATATTTTATAAATTTGATTAAATATGGCAAAATACACACAAAAATATCTTAAACCTAAATTATTTAAACCTAAGGGTTCTGTATTTGAAGGTTTGGTATGGAAACAACCCAATTCAAAAGGGACAGACACATATGATGTAGTATGTACTGAAAAGGGTTTTACTTGTGATTGTTTAGGCTTTACATTTCGTGGCAAGTGTAAACACACAGTAGATGTATTAACAAGAGTTGAAGCGGCACTAGACGACCGCTCACCTCAATATCGTTGGGAATATACTTAATGACAACACACGCAACAATTGATATAGAAACACTAGGGACTAGTCCAGATACAGTAGTATTGACTATTGGTGGGATTAAGTTTGACCCATTGGCAGATGATGGATTACATAGTGAGTTCTATTATCGATTAGATGCTGATGAACAAATTGAAACAGGTAGAACAGTTGATGAAAAAACACTTGAATGGTGGGAAACTCAACCTGAAGAAATCAAAGCAGAAGCACTAGACCCAGACGGCAGAGTTTCGACAGAAGAAACATTAAAAGCCCTAAATAAGTGGCTGGTTGGTGTAGATAAAATCTGGTGTCAAGGTCCAGTATTTGACATTGGCATATTAGAGAATTTATATAGACAGATAAATCTACATCACAATTGGTCATTTTGGGTTATAAGAGATAGTAGAACACTATTTGGATTAATGCCGAAAGACCCACGCAAGGAAATAGATTTTGCGGCACATAATGCCTTAGCAGATGCTATTGTGCAAAGTTTATGTATTCAGAAAGTTTACAAATCATTAGGAATGAATAATGAGAATTGAAGAAGATATTAAATTAGATTACAACAATGTTTTAATCAGACCCAAACGTAGTACTTTAGGGTCACGTAAAGATGTAGACTTAGAGCGTGGTTTTAAGTTTCGCAATTCTAAATGTGATACTATAGATGATTATCGAAATTATCGAGGTGTGCCTATTATGGCTGCCAATATGGATGGTGTAGGAACATTCGAAATGGCAGATGAATTGGCAAGTCAAAAGATTATGACTTGTTTAGTTAAAACTTATAGTGTAGAACATTTAGCGTCATACTTTGGTACAGACAGTGAAGAACGCAGAGAATATGTTGCTATGAGTATTGGTATTATGCCAAAAGATTCTGAAAAGTTTGCTCAAGTATACGCACAATCAAGCAAAGGTTTAAAATATGTATGTATAGATGTAGCGAATGGCTATTCAGAACGATTTAGTAATTTTGTTAGGTTATTCAGAAAAGAATATCCTAATGTAGTAATCATTGCGGGAAACGTAGTGACTGGTGAAATGACAGAGGAATTAATTCTAAATGGAGCAGATATTGTTAAGGTCGGAATCGGACCAGGAAGCGTTTGCACAACTCGTATACAAACTGGAGTCGGTTATCCACAACTTAGTGCAGTTATGGAATGTGCCGATGCGGCACATGGACTTGGTGGACATATCATTGCTGATGGTGGGTGTTCTACGCCTGGTGATGTAGCAAAAGCATTTGCTGGTGGCGCCGATTTTGTTATGCTAGGTGGAATGTTAGCAGGACATGACGAAGGTGGTGGTGAAGTTGTAGACGGAAACATTCAGTTTTATGGTATGAGTTCAGATGCGGCAAACACTAAACACTTCGGTGGATTAAAAGATTATCGCAGTAGTGAAGGACGTGAAGTAGTTGTACCTTATCGTGGCGCAGTTGCAGAAACAATTCAAAATATTTTAGGTGGTGTTCGTTCAACTTGTACTTACGCAGGTGCAAGTAGATTAAAGCACTTAATGAGGTGTGTAACATTCATTCGTTGTTATGACACCCATAACAGAGTATACGAGAATAATTAATGAAAAGCATATCAGACACATCAATTCATATTATCGGTTCGACAACGACAAAGGGAGTTGCGTTGCCGTATACGGTTCAAATGATTCTTAATGATGTTGACAATCATAAAGCATTTAGAAAGATGATGTCCGAGAAATTTTATCATAAAGATATTAGTATTCGTATAAGTAAATATATAAACGAAGCATCTATTCATTTCCGTAATGAAAGTGATGTTGCAGAATTTTTATTAATTGCAGGAGAGTAGATGAAGATTGGATTTACAGCGTCAGCGTTTGACTTGCTACACGCTGGTCACGTTTTAATGTTAGAAGAAGCAAAGCAACAATGTGACTGGCTTATTGTAGGATTACAAACAGACCCATCACAAGATAGAGCAACAAAATCAAAACCAGCACAAACTATCGTAGAACGATATTTACAATTACGTGCTTGTAAGTTTGTTGATGAAATTATTCCTTATGGCAGTGAACAAGACTTAGAAGATTTATTAGCAGGAATGCATATTGATGTTCGTATTCTAGGAATTGAATACCGTGACAAAGACTTTACGGGACACGATATCTGTAAAAAACGTGATATAGAAATTTACTTTAACGAAAGAGACCATCGTTTCAGTTCATCTGGGTTAAGAAAGCATATTGCTGACTCATTTAAGAAGAAGAAATAGATGGCAATAAACAAAGAGACAGTTTTAGAAGTAGAACACTACACAGATAGACTATTTAAAATCACAACAACAAGAGACAAAGCATTACGATTCCGTGATGGTGAATTCTTAATGATTGGATTGGACCATTTCTCAGAGAAACTACAGAGAAACAAACCAATAATGAGAGCCTACTCTGTAGCATCACCTAGTCACCAAGATACATTAGAATTCTACTCAATCAAAGTACAAGACGGACCACTGACAAGTAAACTTCAACACATTAAAGTTGGCGAAGAGATACTAGTCAACACAAAGCCAGTCGGAACTCTTATTACAACTAATGTAAAGAGTGGTAGAACATTGTATATGTTAGCCACCGGCACTGGTATAGCACCATTTTTAGCACTTATCAGAGGCTTTGAAGTCTATGAGAACTATGATAATGTAATTCTAGTTCATGGAGTGCGAGAAGTAAAAGAACTTGCTTTCCTCGATTACCTTACTAACTTAAATGAAGATGAAATTTATAAGGAAATCACAGAAGGTAAATTTCAGTATTATGCAACTGTAACACGAGAAGATTTTACAAATACTGGTCGTGTAACTGATGCAATGTATTCTGGTAAAGTACAAGAAGTACTAGGACTAGAAGAATTTGATAAAGACAAAGATAGAGTTATGATATGCGGCTCTATGGAAATGAACTTAGAACTAAAAGAATATTTTGAAGGAGTAGGTCTCGTAGAAGGTACGATGAAAGAACCAGGTGAATATGTTTTAGAGAAAGCGTTTGTTGACTAAAAAGATAAATATCTTCTATACAAAAACACATCACATATTACTAACTCACTAGGGAGAGACTTCAATGAAAGCAAAAATCTACACCAAAGACAGTTGCACATTCTGTGTACAAGCAAAAACTTTAATGAACATTCGTGGTATAGAATGGGAAGAGTTAAATATGCAAAAGAATCCAGAAAATCAAGTTGAACTTATGGAAAAATGTGAAAAGATAAACATTGTCCCTAGAACTGTTCCTCAAATTTGGATAGATGATGATTATGTTGGTGGCTTTCAGGAGTTGAAAAATAAACTTGATGCTATCTAAGTATACTTTCTTAACTGGTGCTCCCGGTTCTCGTTGGAGTGGCGTAGCACAATTAATAACCGATAACTTTAATTACAATAAATCTGACGAAAGTTCAGCACGAGAATATGTTCATGGTGAATTTACAGGACATAAAGGTTCATACTTTGGTCCTGAAATGGAACTTGGTGAAGATTTTCATAGACTAGAGAAGTCTTACGTAGATAAACTCAGATTTCAAGCAATGTGTGATTCAGCATTCTCTGAACCAAACTTAACTCAATCTAAGATGATAAAATGTCATCAATTCGCTTACGGGTTAGACTGGTTGAAAGAGAATATTCCAGCCAGTAACATTCTATTAGTAAAACGACCCACAGAAGTATCATTTGATTGGTGGAAAGAAGCAGGCGGATGGGATATCACATATCCAAACTATCAATGGTATCTGGACGATGCTCATATGCGACACTATATTGATACTGAAATCAGATTAGCAGATATGTTTGTAAGTAAGACTGGCAAGCATTGGTCTCTTTTTACAGAAGAATGGCTTACTGAAAACTTTGGTACTCATTCTATTACAGTTCCAACTGACAAATACTACGACACAGAAGTTTGTTTAATAAGTACTGATTTTTCTTAATTATCAGATAAATACTACTGATAGAAAGGAGTAACTTATGGAACAATTAGGTTTAGACGTAACAGATTTATTAATGCCGTGGATTAGTGTACTAATCTCACTGCTTGTTGCTATCTGGATGAAAGACTATGCTACAAGCCTAGCAAAAGGTCTCAAATTTAAGATGAATCCAGCATTCAACGAAGGTGATGAAGTATTACTAGACGGCGAATTGTCAATGATTGTTAAAATTGGTACAAGAGAAACAGTATTCGGTGTATACTCTGACCGAGGATATACTTGGAGATATGTACCTAACGAAAGAATTCCTTATCTAAAACTTGAGAAAGTCATCAAAAAAGACTTACATATCGATACTGATGAAGAAAAAGCATTGAAGTTAAAGACAACCATTGATACTTTACAAGATACTCAAATTGCTAAGAATAGAGAAGCAATCGAAAAACTCAAGTGAAACATACTCCCGTAAAAGACCTCTTCAAGGCTTTACTTGTTCTAAGTCCTATATGGATATGGATTCTAGTAGAAATCTTTTTTCTAAATTAATCAATATTTTCTATTGACTTTTACGTCATAATTTGTTATCATTAGTGTTACTAGTGAGGGAATTTGAAAATGAAATATAAGATTCAGTGCGGAAATAATTTAGATATATTAAAAACTATGTCAGATAATAGTATAGATGCCTGTATCACCGACCCACCATATGGTATGGAAATTGCTGATGTGGGATGGGACCATGATGTGCCTCCTACTGAAACTTGGGAAGAAGTGTATCGAGTACTAAAGCCTGGCGCTTTTTGTTTGAGTTTTTGTAGTCCAGAATTGTATCATAGAATGGCAACAAAAGTAGATGATGCTGGATTTGATATCAAAGACCAAGTTATATGGATGGTAACTACAAAGATGGCAAAACACAATAGATTGAAACCTGCCCACGAACCTATTGTAGTCGCTCAAAAGCCGTTAGATGGCACTATAAAGAATAATTTCGATAAATGGGGTGTAGGAAAAATTAATGTAGAAACTACTCGTGTTCCTTGGGATGGAAAACCTCCAACTGGTTGGATTAAAGGCGGAGTTAATAGACGAGCATTTGGCAAAGATGTGAAAAAAGCAAAAGATAACGAAGTTAAAGAAACTGAAAACGCAAATCCTAATGGTAGATATCCAAGTAATATTATAGGACATTTTGATGACCCTTATCATCAAAAATATTTTTATGCCCCTCGGGCAACTAGAAAAGAACGTGGCGAATATAATGACCATCCTACACCAAAACCAATAAATTTAATGAGATATTTGATAAGAGTGTATTGTCCTAGTGATGGAATTGTATTAGACCCATATAATGGTAGTGGAAGTACAGGAATAGCGGCAATACAAGAGAATAATGAGTATATAGGAATGGACCTAGACCCTCATTATATAGAGATATCTGAAAAAAGAATTGAAGATTATTGTACAGGAATAAGTGAATTTTCTAATTTATTTGATTCAAACTAGATAGCATTATTTTATTAAATAATCAATCTTTTCTATTGACTTTTACCTCATAATTTGTTATCATTAGTGTTACTGATGAAAGAATTAACCATAAAATTAAAAGTAGGTGACGAAATACTTGTTGGTCGATTTAGGAATGTCAATGCCAAAATCAAAGACATCTCTATTGATGATAACGGACAGCCTGTAATTCACACATCAAAAGGGAAGAAGAACGTATTGGGTTTTAGAGTTTCTAAGGGAGTGAAGACTAAATGAGAGAACTTTGGGTAGAGAAGTATCGTCCTACAAGCATAACTGAATATGTCTTTAGAGATGACAAGCAAAGAAATCAAGTATCAAACTGGGTAAAGAGTGGAGCAATTCCGCATTTGTTATTCAGTGGTGGTGCTGGTACAGGTAAAACAACACTAGCAAAAGTGCTCCTGAACGAACTAGGAGTCGATGGTGGCGACATTATGCTTATCAACGCATCAAACGAGAACAATGTAGACACAATGCGAACAAAGATTAATGGATTCGCAAGTAGTTTTCCATTCTCTGGTGAATTCAAATATGTATTATTAGACGAAGCAGATTATCTATCACAAAACGCACAAGCAATCTTGCGTAATATGATGGAGACATTCTCAAATACTTGTCGTTTTATATTAACTTGTAATTATCCAAACAAAGTCATTCCAGCAATTCATTCCCGTTGTCAAGGTTATCACATTGAGAAACTAGACCAAACTGAATTCACAGTTCGAGTTGCTACAATTCTGTTAACAGAAGAAACTGAATTTGTTCCAGAAGATTTAGATATCTATGTCAAATCAACTTATCCAGATTTACGTAAATGTATTAACATGGTTCAACAGAATATTGTTGAGAACAAACTTCAACAACCTGGTGCTGGTGAAAGTGGTGAGAGTGATTGGATTTTAGAATATGTTGCGTTGTTTCAACTGGGTAAAGTATCAGAAGCAAGAAAACTTATTGTGTCAAAAGCAAGGGCAGAAGAATACGAAGGTGTATTTCGTAAACTATATGAGAACTTAGATTGGTTTGGTGAAGATGATATCTCACAAGGCAAAGCATTGCTTTGTATCAGAGACGGACTAGTTAATCACGGTGTTGTAGTTGACCCAGAGATTAATTTGAGTGCGACTTTACTTGAACTTCAATATATTGCAAAGTAAAAATGGAACACGGAGAACACCCATATTCCCCTAGAAGAATATTAACTGATGAACAAGAAGCAATTGTTGGTGGAGAGTTTCTTGCATACTTAATTAAGAATGCAGAGAACCAAGACCCGATTACGCCCTTTTCATCTATAAAGACTATTGACGATAGATTGCGAATTCATGTCAACAGAACAAATGACTTAAAATGGGCTATTGATGATGCGATTGGTTGGATTAACAATGACGAGTGTGATTATGTCATTCTTGGAGATGATGCTGATGCGTATTCTTCTGAACTATGTGAAGGATTACAAGATTTATTTAAACGGTTTGTATCTATCGAAATAACAAAAGAAGATGAGTGGATTATTGCAAAGATAAATATTAAGAATAAGAAAGTTATAATAAACAATCAAACTATAAAAATCGAGTAACATGGCAAAAAAAGCATATCTAGTATTAACACACTCATTCGCACCTGCACCTGGTGCCAACACATCAATGAAGAATTTCGCAACTGAAGGCGAATGGCAGATGCACGAATCAGTGTTCTTTGTAACAAGAATTAGAAAACGTTGGTATCAATCAGCAACTACTATTGTAAACATCACTGATGGAATAATAGAAAAGAATAATGCTGAAACCTCAGATTACAATCAAATCGTTCAACATGTAATGATTAAGTATCCAGCCCAATACAATCAATTTATAAAAGAATGTAAGGAAGAAGGCTTAATCTCAAAAGGAACAGATGAGTAAAATAGCAAATTCGCCACTAACTATGTTACTAGCACAGTTCAAGTGGGATAAAGAGGTACACGAATAATGGATTTACACGGACTTGACTTAGATACAGGATGGCAGGAATATAGAAGAGCCACAGAAGAGTGTTACAAAAAGAAAATAAAAAATCTAAAAGTAATTACAGGTCAAGGTGAGATGGCAAAAGAATTTCTAGGTTGGGTACAAGCAGACCCATTTGCTATATCGGCTAGAAATCCAGAAAACAATAAAGGTTCTTGGACTGTATCAATCAAAAAACATAAGACTGAAAACAAGCCACCAAAAGGTGCAAAAAAAGATAAGTTAGATTTAGAAATACTTTTTACTAAATTTAAAAAGATAGGTGAATAATCATTCTCACTTCAGAAAAAATCGAAAAAATCTCTAATTGGATTAGGGATTATCTAAAAGGTAGTAATCAAAAGTCATTAATCATTGGAGTCTCTGGCGGTATTGATTCCGCAGTTGTAAGTACATTATGTGCTATGACTGGTGCTCCTACAATTGTTGTCACTATGCCCATTCGACAACATCACACTCAACATAACTTAAGTCTCACACACTGTTGGTTTCTCAAAGGCAGATATCCTAATGTAACTCACGTCAATAAAAATCTAACTAGTATATTCCAAGAATTTGAAGATACATTTGAAGATGAGAAAGATGACCTAGCATTTGCTAATACTCGTGCTAGATTACGTATGACCGCTCTATATCAAATTGCTCAATTCAATAGAGGACTAGTTGTAGGAACAGGAAACAAAGTAGAAGACTTTGGTGTCGGTTTCTTTACAAAATACGGCGATGGTGGAGTTGACATTTCGCCCATTGCTGATTGTATGAAGTCGGAAGTATGGGATATGGGTCGTGAACTTGAAATAAATCAAGCAATTATAGACGCAGAGCCAACTGATGGATTATGGGACGATGCTCGTGTCGATGCTGACCAATTGGGTATGACTTATGCAGAACTAGAAGATGCAATGCTCGGCAAAGGTTCTAAACAACTTATTGACAGATTTATGACATTAAAATATCTCAATAGTCACAAAATGATTCCAATTCCTGTGTGTTATATGAATGATTAACCACTTGACTTTAGTTGCTCATTATGTTATCATTATCTAAATGAATTGTTTAATATTAGGTTTAGCATTGTCGATGCATGTAGGGTTAGAAAATAACTACAATCAAGTTCATCCTTATGTAATGTGTGAGAAAAATCAAGTTATTACTGGCATATATCATAATAGTTTAGATAAAGTGAGTCTAGTATTAGCAAAAGAATATGATTTGACTGATGATTTGAAATTGGATGTTGGTATAGTATCAGGATATGTATATAATGTTGTTCCTATGGTAAGACTTAAATATAAAAATCTATTTCTTATGCCAGCATTAGAAGATGATAGGACGGGATTAGTATTCGGGTATCAGTATGAATTTAAATTAAATTAAGGAAAATAGAATGATTGCAACTTTTGTTATAACTCTCATAGAGTGCTTAGAAATTGCGTTTATTACGTTACTTCTAGTGCAAACAAATATAAGAAAACGAGACAGCGAAAAACATCTTCGTCAACATCTTCAAGTGCTTCCACAAGTTCAAATAATTATGTATGGTATTCTTGGTTTAATTGGTGGACTTTTAACTGCTTATTACCTACATGATATGTTAGAAAATTACGAATGGCTGATGTATGCTATTCTTAGTGGATTATTCTTCTATCTTTTTTATAGAAACAAGGATATTCAAAAACATATTAAAGAACACGTTGATAATATAAGGCAATCAAGTTCGACAGTATTATTCTTAGCCGCATTCTTTATATATGGTCGAGAAAGTTTTGAGATTTTTAGTAATCTATTTTTAAATCCTAATGCTAGTTGGTCAGCGGCAATTTGTGCGGCAATTGTAGCCTTTATGATTTATATGTTTGCAAGAGATTCTAAATATACAAGTTATGTATTCAAATTTGGATATTGGGCATATCTCGCCTTTGGTATCTGGTTTGGTTACGAAGCATTAGAACATTTACACATTCTTTAGGAGTAAAATGACACATACAACAAATGAAGTATCTGGCGATTTACATATTTCATGGGATACATATAATAAATCAATAGAATATCTAGCAACACAAATTTATGAAAGTGGCTATGAGTTTAATCAAATAGTTTGTATAGCAAAAGGTGGACTAAGAGTAGGCGACATACTTGCTCGTATCTTTGATGTGCCTTTTGCAGTAATGTCAGTAGAATCCTATCACGGTGATGATGTGAAAGATAAACAAGGACAGATTGTATTTGGAAATTCATTAGCAAAGACTTCACCTAACTTAGGAAACAAAGTTTTATTAGTAGATGATTTAGCAGATTCAGGAGTAACACTAGAGAAGTGTGTTAGATGGCTAGAACATTATGAGGGTTTCTTTATTGATGAACTCAAAACAGCAACAGTATGGACAAAAGGTTTATCGACATTTACGCCCGATTACTATATAGAGTTTTTACCAAATAATCCATGGATACATCAACCTTTTGAAAAATATGAAACAATGAGTGTTGAACAATTAAGAGAGCAAACATGACACTAGAAGAAGTATACAGAAAATACGAAAAATTGACGTTAGAAATCTGCACAGGAGAAACATCACACGACAATACATTAGAGTGTGCCGGTGCGATGATGGGGCAAGCAATGAAATTATATAAATTGTGTTTATCACCAGAAGATTTTGATGCGTTAATGCAGATAATATCTCAAGCATCAGGATTAGATGGCGATGGATGGGATGATGATGATTTTCCGTCGGGGACACTACACTAATGAAAACAAGCACAGTTAAGCCACTTTACAAGTGGAATGGATTTAGAAAACAATATATGGGTATAATTCAAAATCTCATAAACAACGTTGATATTTGCAATAGAAGATTTGCCGAAGAGGGCGAAGAAGGATATTTAATTCAACGAGAAGTGTACATTAAAGAAATCGAAGAACTTAAAACTTTTATTAAACAAAAAGAAATAGAACTAGGTTATTACGGAGATGAACATGAAGATAAAACCAGTTAGAGAAGAATCATATAAATTGTTGGCTGAATGTATTAGGTCAGACCAATTATCAGCAAGACAAGTGCAGTATGAGTTTGAAGCAGACCCAGAATTTAAAGAATGGTACTTCGACAAATACTTAAGATAGAAAGGAAACAAAATGAAAAATGTGTGGTTTAATTGGAAGCATCTAAGGGATGCCGAAACACTTGGTAGCGAAACAAGAGATAACGCAGTAGTGTTATATTTCAAACATATGTATGTTGGACTTAGAGAAGCAGGCACACAGTTATTAATGGCTGGAGCAAGTATTCTACATGCAATCTTTCCGCCATTGTTTGATTTTAAACTACTTGATAAAGTGATTAATCAAACAATAGGATTACACAAATATCTACCAAATCATCCTAAATGGAAAGAATTGAAAGACGAACTTAATAAAAATACTAAGGAGTAGTATTATGGCAAAACGATTGTTTAGAATAGACACCGGAATTAACGGCGGCGAGTTGGTGATTGGTACTGTTAACGCAGAATTCGTCCAAGAGTTTATTGATAAAGATGAAAGTGATTTGATTGATGCACTATCTAACGCAGAACATGACCCGGAAGAATATGATGGTCCAGAAATATGCGAAGACTTTTACTCTTGGAGTGAAGTTGATGATATCGAACATCTTTATGGTGTATACGCAGACACAGAATGGTCGTGGGTTGAATTACCAGCAGGAACAAAAGAAGGAACACAAGCCGCAATGGAAGATGAATATGAAGGTGAAGTATTTGAGCCTTTACATTTACACGACAGAGAGGCATACCACGAAGACAATGATGACCGCAAAGAAGAATACGATGTTGTCCCTTGTCTATTATATCACACAGGCGAAAAAGGTGGTATGGGATGCTGGTTTGTTGAAACTGATGGTGAAGACTTTGACCCAAACAAGTTTTGTTATTCAACAGTAGCAACTAATGTTACTGAAATTGTAGACCAAGCCTGGTATGATAAAGAAGAAATATATTGTGACCAAAGTTGGTGCGATACTCGAAGCAAAGGTGATTGGGTACAAGTAGGTTGGTTTAACAAAGACTGGCACGATACACGTGAACAGAGATTAGCAGACGAGTATATGTGGGAGTCATATGACGAAAACATAGAAGATGCTAGACAAGAAGAAATAAAAGCAAGTATACTTACAAAATAGGAAATAGGAGTGGTAGTTCAGTTTGGTTAGAATACCTGCCTGTCACGCAGGGGGTCGCCGGTTCGAGCCCGGTCCACTCCGCCAAATATGTTTAAATTATGTCCGGTTCGTCTATCGGTTAGGACTCCAGGTTTTCATCCTGGCAAGAGGGGTTCGATTCCCCTACCGGATACCAAATAATAGGAGCAATCTCGCTCGGGCGAGGGAGACATACATATGCCAAGGAGCCCACTCAAATACCCTCCAGTGCTATAATGTCTCCCGCCAGACTTAAACCTATCAAAACTTGACAATACTGTCATTTATGCTATAATAGTTCTATAAATCAATTAAGAAAGGATGTAAATTATGGGTATGAGTAGTTTTATTTTCGATAATGTAGAGAAATTTTATGATATTGCAGAGGAAGTAGCATCTGAGAACGAAACAGGCGAAATCAAAATAGATTTTGATGAATTTAGAAAGCAAATGCTAGAACATGCTGACCTATTATCTGGTTCAGATTTAAGTGATGATGTTGAAGAAGCAATCTATCAAGCATGGTCAGACAACCTTTAAAATATTATGAAAAAACAGAAGAAGATGCATTTTTTGTATCACATAGAGAATGTTGGTTTTAAGATGCTAACTGAATCACAAGCAAGAAAGTATAAAGACAAACATGGCGATGTTATATGGAATGTTCATAAAACATTAGATTTATCACCGGACTTCTTAGAGGTTAAATGATGTATAATAGAGAAGATGTCTATAACGATTTCTTATTGATAAGACAAATGAAATCATCATTTCAAACCAAACATCGTATGTTATGGGAAATGCTTGGTATGAATGGTAAAAATAAAGACTTTTGGCGAGTTGTTGGAATTACTGAATTAGCATTCAATAAAATTGTAGAAAATGATTATAAATTACCAAAAGGAAATAAAGACAATAAAATTAATAGGTCTCATATTAAAAATAGAATTGAAACGAGCAAAACAATGTTAGAGGGTCCACTTATGAAGATAGATGAGTGGTGGGAATTTTATTTAGAAAATGACAAATGTATATTAGCAACTGCTTCCGAAAATCTTAGTAAACAACAAGAAACAATAAAATATAATGTACCATTCGGTTTATTTGAATGCTCTGGATTTAGTTTTAAAGTAGCCGCTGAAGAGATAAATTTTTTAAAAAAATTAGAAGAGGAGAATCAAAATGGATAATATTACAACATTAGAAGCATTATACAAACGTGACTCCAAAGGTAAACTTAGAGTTTGGGAAGTACAATGGGGATATTCTGGCGATGTTGCTGGTACACGAACTATTAGTGGACTTGTAGATGGTAAGAAAGTCGAATCAGGTTGGAATATCAGTGAAGCAAAGAATGTAGGTCGTGCTAATGCAACTACATCAATTACTCAAGCAGAGTCCGAGGCTAAATCTCAGTGGGATATTAAAGCAGAGAAAGAATACTTTAAAGACCCTAAAGATGTAGATACATATGATAAGTTTAAGCCGATGTTAGCACATGACTATACAAAGACTAAAGTTCCAGTAACTGAGGGTTGGGTTCAACCTAAACTTGATGGTATTCGTTGTATCGTAAACAAGAACGGTATGTGGACTAGAAGTGGTAAAGCAATTACAAGTTGCCCACATATTTGGAAGTCGTTACAAGGTTTCATGGAGCAAAATCCACATTACATCTTAGATGGTGAATTATACAACCATGAACTAAAAGCAGATTTCAACAAAATCATTTCACTTGTGCGTAAAGTTAAAAGTACACCAGAAGATATGGAAGAGGCAAAAGGTCTTGTACAATATCATGTCTATGATATGTGTGATACATCAGCACCTGAAATGACTTTTGTTAATCGTATCAAACAAGCATATTGGTGCAAGAATAAGTACGTTCATATAGTAACAACTGATTTTTGTGAAACACAAGATGAACTTGATGAATTGTATTCGCAGTACACCGAAGATGGATATGAGGGACAAATGGTTCGTCAGAATGCTCCATACGAAAATAAACGTAGTAAGTCTTTACTAAAGCGTAAAGAGTTCATTACAGAAGAATATGACGTTGTGAGTGTAGAAGAAGGTCAAGGTAACTGGGCTGGTTATGCCAAAAGATTTGTATTGAAACTGCCAAATGGTGCAGAGTTCGGTGCTGGTGTTCGAGGCAATCAAGCACAGTTAGAAGAACTTTGGAACTCAGATACAAAACCTACTTGGGCAACATTACGTTATTTTGAAATGACACCTGATGGTGTACCAAGATTTCCTGTAGTTATTGATTACGGAGTTGGTGAAAGGGAAGATTAAATGAATTTTAAAGACATATTATGGATGCCAGTTGACATTCCTAAATTTGACAGATGCTCAGAATTAGTAGATGATTTTGCTATCGATTTTGACCAAAGAAACGCAGACTATGATGTTCGAGGTCAACTATTTCTACATAAAAATTCTAATTATGAGATATCAACTCCCAAAGATGATTTAACATCTTCTCAATTAGCAGTAATAGAATATTGTAAGAAGTATCTGCCATTCACAGACTATATTAATATTAAAATTCATCATATTCAGTCAACAGGTATGAAGATGCATATAGATTTTGGTGATGGAACTAAGAATCCAGAGTTATATGAACATACGCAAGAGCATGAACCGTGTGGTTTTAGGATGGTGATTCAAGGAACAAAGTCTGGCGACATGGCAATTAATAATAATGATGAACTAATTGTTCCTGATGTGCCCGAAGATACCGATTGGTATCTCATTAGTCATACTGGAACATTACATGGTACACCAGAGAATATAGACAACATTAAAGATAGATATGTATTGTTTGTTCAAGGTTGGGTTGATAAAGAAAAACACAAAGAACTTATAAATCGCAGTGTTGACAAGTATAGAGATTTCATAGTCAAAAAATAAAGATTTTACCTAATATTAGCATCATATTTTAACATTCTTATAAATATTTTTAAGAACTTATGAGTTTGATTAATTTATGTAGCAACCTTCCCTTTACAAGGTGTCAATGTCAAGACAATAGCAAAGAGAGGACTACTAATCAGTTACACGAGGGTCGCAACCTCGGAACTGTAAAATTAATGAATAAAAGACTTGTATATATCTTTGCAATGATGTATAATAGTGTATATTAACATTTTTAAAGGATATATCCATGTCAAACAAAGTAAATCTCAAGTCTTACCAAGATTTCGTCCAAGAAGTAACATCTGACGAAGCAAATCAACTTACCCCATTTATTAATCGATTAGAAGAACTATCAGAAACTACTGGTTGTAATATTCCATTGTTTTTGAATAGTGCGATTGGTATGGCAGCCGAAGGTGGCGAGTTTGCAGAAATTCCAAAGAAAGTATGCTTTCAAGGAAAACCATTAGATGAAGATACAATCTTTCACGCAAAACGGGAACTTGGTGATATTATTTGGTATTGGATGAATGCATGTCGTTCACTGAACTTAGACCCAAATGAAGTTATTGCTGAAAATGTAAACAAACTCAAGTCACGTTATCCTGGTGGTGAGTTCGATGTTCATTATAGTGAAAACAGACAAGAAGGCGATTTATAAATACTACTATGATTGATTCAACAGACGATTTTAACAAATTATCAGAAGAAGAATTGGATGAAAAAATCCAAGATATTCTAAAGAAAGTGAATATCGCATATTCAATGGGAAATAGCGAAGTACTTGACCAATTACTCTTTCACTTAGATAATTTAAAAATGGCATTAGGTGACAAACTTGAAAAGCAGAGATTTGAAGTCATTGAAGGAAAAATACCTGAACAGTTTAGTTTAACAGATGATGATTTAGACGAGGATATCAAAGAATAATGGAAATAGCATATAGTACAGAAAGTTACTCTACCTATAAGGGAGAATTCAGTGCAACATTAATTCAAACAAACGCAATGTTAATGAGTGACATATTTGAAGTAGAGATTACATTCGGATGGCTATCACCTGACTATGCAAAAAGCAATGCGGCATTCTTAAAGATAAAATTCTTTATTGAGAATTTAATGCATCAATCAATACTTACTCATCCTTCAGCAAAAGTAGACCTGGCAAATATAGAAAACAAAATTGTTGTATTGCCTCATCCACCATCTAATGACATAATTGCTATGATGTTACATTGTAAATTAAGTGCAATTGTCAGTGAATATATAGAAATCATAACTGTAAAAGTTGGTAGTAAAGCAGTCGACCCAGTTATTTCTTATACTCACGGAGATAATATATATCCTGCTTTGCCACCTCTAAGCGAGTGGGTGAAAACTGATGACTACTATTATGATGAACCATGGTGGAGTAGAAACTCAACTGATACCCAAGATTATGAAGATAGTAAGAAATCAGACTTGACATCCGTCCCGGATAGTGATACAATATTAGATGACCTAGAAAAAGCAATACTTGGCGAACTAAAACTAGAAGAAGAAGGCGGAGAAGTAGTTGAAATCAGTGATTGGAAACCAGAAATCATTAAAGATTAATCGTAATATCGACCAATATGGTAGAGTGATATATGATGTATATGACTTGTATGATATGGTTATGTCCGGTCTTGATATGTCCGAGATAAAAGAAGTCAGTTGGAATGAAGATTTTGAGAAGTACAATCATGCTATTGACAAAAATTACTTAGATACTAATAAACTAGAAAAACTAAAAACTATACAACTTGACGTGGAAGAGTTCGATAGAATTAACCAAGAGAATTGGTTTATTCCTGAAGAATATAAGACTTTAGATATCAAATCTTATGTTTTAGAGAGAACTCCCGCTCACGCAATTGATAGGGTTAACGAAGAACTAAATCTGTATGATAAATACAATATAATAGACGTACTTAAAGTATGCGTTTATATTATAGATACCCTAAGAAAAAATAATATCGTATGGGGTGTTGGTCGAGGCAGTAGTGTAGCAAGTTATGTGCTATATTTAATTGGTGTACATAAGGTCGATAGCATTAAATACGAGTTGGATATAAATGAGTTTTTGAGATAATATGAGTAAGAATATAATCAAATTTCCAAATAGTAAAAGAAAACTGAGTAATGAAGAAGAAAAGATTATTCGGGTTTCTGCTAATTTGATTCACAATACTTATATTAATGCTAGTCCATTTATCAAGCCAAAAGAAATGACGGAAGAAACACTGAAAGAACTTATTCAAAATATATTTGAATTAAACGAGGAGTAAAAATGGCACATAAAAGTATGCGAGGCGTTCCTATCGATTTAGCAAAATTGATGGCTCGACAAGAGAAAAATATTACTGTCGGCAATACAAGAACAAATGCACGTGGCGACCAATTAGGCAAAGGTGGCAGAATCGTTAAATCTGCTGATGAACTTGCGAGAGAGCATTACAATCGAAATGACCCAAAAGCAGTAGTTCAAGGTGGTCTTAAAATAGATGATGAAATTCCTGAAATAAAAGTTCAGGAAGTAGAAAAGCCATTGGAAGATGATTGGAAAGAACCAGTACCCAAACCCACACCGGCGGCAGTACCGCAACCAAAACCGGCAGAAACATCACCCGAACCATCTAAGCCATCTGAACCGGCAAAAGATGATGACCCTTGGGTAGAAGACAAAGATGGAAATTTTGTTAGACAAAGTGAACTTAATCAGCAGGAGCAAAATGAACGAGTTTCAAAACCTACAACTAAAAAGCAACAACCAGCAAAGAAAAAGAAATAATATGAGTGAGACAATTAGACCTCTACACGATACTATTATCTTAACGAACCTAGAGACAGGTGAAAGAAAAAGTGCAGGTGGTATCATAATTTCTGACGATGACGGCAAAGAACACGGCATCAGAGCCAGATGGGCACAAATTTACGCAATTGGACCAGAACAAAACGATGTAAAAGTCGGTGAATGGGTACTGATGCAACATGGCAGATGGACACGTGGTCAAGACTTCACACTCAAAGGTCAAAAGCCTTTTCGTTTTTGGAAAGCAGACCCTAAAGGTATTCTTGGCGTTAGTACAGTTGGTAAACCAAATAATATTGAAGTCCAGACTATCGTTGATACGGAAGATTAGTCAAAAACACCTAAAAACTTGACAAATCCTCTTTTTGGTGTATACTATAAGTATAGTTAATCAATGAGAGGTTATAATATGTTTAGAGTTCCTAGTTTTTACAAAGATACCCCAACTTTTGAAGATGCGGCGAAAACAATGAAATTTCGCGGCAATGGTGATATGCTTGAGGGTATGGAATCAATGAATCGTCTCTGGACAGAGCATTGTGCTTCACCAGATGCGGAGGATGACGACTTTTTTAGTAATTGGTCATATGAAGTCAATGCTTATAATGTAGTCTTTAGAGGCATGTCTAAACTGTTTGGAGTCGCTTAATATGATAGAATTAGTCAAACATATCAACAAAATCAACGAAAAATCTAAAAAAGAGATGGATTCTACTCCAGGTCTTTGGATTGGTCATATTGTTGAAGACCCAAAGCATTGGGAAGAGTATGGAATCACTACTCCTGCTCAATTTGACAGGTACCAAGACGAATGTTGTCTTTATGAAGTGGTTTCTTCTGAATACTCTAAGAGTTATGCTCGTAGTCTTCGTATTGGTGATATGACTGATAAAGAACTAGCAGACGCATTCGACTCATATTCAAAGACATCGTTATAACCCCTAAAACTTGACAAAACCACGATTCGTGCTATAATGTATACATAAATGAGAAAAAATAGAGAGGTTAAATTGAAAGACGAAAAAATAATATTGACAGATTGTGACGGAGTTCTTCTCGCTTGGGAAGATGCTTTCCACGATTGG
>Ga0102887_1000350_pt1 | contig 21263 bp, 19 predicted proteins | sample Colrivmet1550B02_FD_84504 | JGI IMG/M metagenome (GOLD analysis project Ga0102887, IMG submission 84504) | Estuarine microbial communities from the Columbia River estuary - metaG 1550B-02 | ecosystem: Environmental > Aquatic > Marine > Intertidal zone > Estuary | place: USA: Columbia River...
ATTTAAATCCTAGTTTACCGACTGCTGGAATTGTTTTTAGCAGGCCTCTTAGAATTTGAAGCGAAGAGAAAATTATGAAATCACATCCTTACGTTGCCCTATCTTTGACGGCGATTTCTTGCGTAATGCTAACTTTTACCGCACCGGCATTTGCCGACAATAATATTGAAGAAGTCATCATTAGCGCCTCCGCACACCAAAAAAGCGCCCAGGAAGTTGCGGGCTCGTTTAACGTTATCGCGAATGGCGAATTGCAACGGGACGCCGCGGCAACTCTGGGCGATACACTGCAAAACCAAGTTGGCATTGCCTCCAGTTCCTTCGGACCAGGGGTGGGCAATCCAATGATCCGCGGACTTGGCGGAAAACGCATTGAGATTTTGCAAAATAGCTCGTCGGTGGGCGACGCGTCAGACGTCAGCCCCGACCATGCTATCGCCACGGAAGCGCTGCTGGCTGAGCGCATCGAAATACTGCGCGGGCCGGCCACGCTGCGTTTCGGTCCCGGCGCTATTGGCGGTGTTGTCAACGTAATCGACAACCGTATTCATCTCAGCGCTTTTGAAGGTATCGAAGGTGCCCTCGAATCGCGCTACTCCAGCGGCAACGACGGTGTAGCCACTGTCGCTAGGTTTGATGCGGGCAATGGTCCGCTCAACCTGCATCTCGATGGCGTCAGTCGCGACAGCAACGATGTCAAAATTCCGGGCCTAGCCGATCTCGATGACAGTGATAGTAGCAACGGTTTTATTGCCAACAGTGACGCCCGTGCAGATTCACTTTCTGCAGGCGCGTCGTGGGTTCAAGACAACAGTGTAATGGGCTTTAGCGTCAGCCATCTCGACAACAACTACGGCCTGCCGCCCGCCAGCCATGGTGCCCACAGCGAAGATTCCGATGCCGGCCACGACGATATTGTGGTGCGCATCGATATGCAGCAAACCAGTTATCAGGGAAAATTGCTGCTAAGTGACCTCGGAGATTTCTTTGATCGCCTGAATGTTGATGTCAGCTACACCGACTACCAGCACAGGGAGCAAGAATTTGATCTCGACACAGGCGACAGCGCCATCTCTTCAACGATTGAAGCCCAGAGCCGAGAATTACGCGCAGAGCTTACCCATCTTGAGCGAGCCGGCTGGTTTGGCACCATGGGTTTGCAAGTCAGCTCGCGGGATTTTGGCAGTAGTGGCGAAGAGTCTTTTATTCCAGGCTCAACAACGTCGCGGCAAGGACTCTACTGGCTTGAAGAAACCGCGATTGCCGACAACAACCTCGAAGTTGGCATCCGTTTCGATCGTCAAAAAATTGAGATGGCAGACCAATCGCTGTCGCTTGATCACGATAGCTTCAATATCGGTGCCAGCTGGATTGCACCCCTCAGCGAACACCACCGTCTGAGCCTGACCTTAGCCCACAGTGAGCGCGCCCCCGCGGCAGAGGAGCTATTATCACTAGGCACCCATGTGGCCACCAATAGCTATGAAATCGGCAACACGCGCCTCAGCGGTGAATCATCCAACAGTATTGAACTAACCTGGGTGTATGAGGGTGACGAAGAGAGCCTGCTAACGTTTCGAGGCAATGTCTACCACAATCAGTTCAGCAATTTTATTTTCCAACAAGACACTGGCCTTTCTTTGAGCCATGATTTGGAGGATATGGGTTTTGAAGGACTGCAAGCCTGCTCGTCAGCACTGGCGGATTTCTCTAGCAGCTTGGACGAATACACTGACGCTATCACCTGTTATCTTTTTGAGCAGCGGGATGCCACATTCAGCGGGATTGAACTCGAGAGCAGCTACCAGCTTTCCGATGCCCAGAGTATTGAACTGCAAGCAGATCTTGTTCGCGGCCAATTTACGGCCGGGTCAAACCGCGATATCCCACGGTTACCGCCCGCCAAGATTCGCGCCAGCTATGTTGTTGAAAGCGACCATTGGCGCGCTGCGCTCAACATCACTCGCGCAGCCGCGCAAAACAATGCCGGTGAAAATCAAATGAGTACGCTCGGGTATACTAGGCTGGATGCCTCCCTGTCCTATAATCAGCCCAACTGGTCTGTGTTTGTTCAAGGGCAAAACCTCACCGATCGCGATATCCGCAATGCCACTTCATTTTTGCGCGAAATTGCGCCAGAGGCGGGACGTAATCTGACCATTGGTTTACGATATCAGTTCTAAAATAGTGAACGCATAAAAGCGTAAGGTGATATTTTGGGTGTGCTTATAAAGTGGTTGGTCAGAACCGTACTGACTGCGGTCATCGTGGTAGTGTTAGGGATTATCTATCTGGTCGCGGTTGTCGATCCCAATGATTACAAACCGGAGATCAAGGCAGCCGCCGCAGATCAGGGGCTGGTGCTGTCACTGGATGGCGATTTAGCTTGGCAGTTTTTCCCGCAAGTAGGCATAAAAATTCAGCAGGTAGAATTTCGTTATTTAGAGAAAGCCGCAGGCACTATTGGTGAATTGACGCTGGCTATCAACTGGCGCGAGCTGCTCCAGTTTGACCGTGCCGCCGAGAAAATACCCTTAGACACAGTGCGCATCAGCGATTCCAAAATCGTTTTACAGCCTGCGGCTCCAAGCCAACCGCTCTTAACCCTGACTAACGTCAATGCCACCATTCGCAACCTCTCACTGGAGGGCGAGCAGTTTCCACTCGCCCTCACAGCGACCGTCTTTAATGCTGTCGATATTCGAGCAAATGCAGAGGTAGCATTAGACGTAAGCGATCACACCTTGACTAAAATCTCGGTTGATGGACTTGAACTTGCGCTCAACCAGCTGGCATTGATCGGGCAATTCACCGTCGAAACGCGAAACCCAGAAAATCCTCTCGCCGAGATTAACGGCACCATAAAGAGCAGCGACTTTAACCTTATTGAACAACTAAAATCGCTACAAAAAGCCTTCCCCACGCTACAGATACCTAAAATGGCGTCGGCCCAAGCTCTCACTGAGATAAACTTCAACAGCAATTTCAACGTCAACACCGCTGACATCTCGACCATTGCCACACAGCTCAACCTCGACAATCAGCCCTTCACCATAAACACACGCATTGAGCACGCCAAGCGCAGCTTGATACTTCGCGTGAACGGCAACAATTTCGCTGCGGCCAACTATCTTGCCAGCGACGCAGCCACGAGCGATCAAAACAGCGGATTGTTCGCGCCACTGGCGCTGCCCTTTGCACTTTGGCTCGGACAAAGCCAAATGGAGCTTTCCCTAGGGCAAATCGAATTTGACCAATTCGCCGTGAAAAATGTCTATCTCAATCTATTTGGCAATCAAAAGGTTTTGCGGCTCAGCTCTTTTAATGCCGACCTGTTTGGCGGCCACGTCAACGGCACTGGACGGCTCGATATGCGCCCTGCCAAACCGGTCTTTAACCTGCAAACATCCGTGGCCAATATTGACCTAGACCAAGCGTTGCCGATTATTGCCGAGAGCAGTGAAGTCAGCGGCGTACTCAGTGTGGAAGCGACGCTGCAAGGGTCAGGCAACGATGGCGACACCATTATTCAATCTCTGCTTGGCAGCGGCCAACTTACTGTCGCAGCACCCAGCTACTCGAGTTTAAACGCCGAAGAGACATTCTGCAGTGCCGCCGCGCTCTTTAGCGGTGGCAACGAGGATAAAACATGGGCAAAAGGCACTCAGCTAGAGACATTGACGAGCCAGTTTAACCTTGACAAAGGCAACCTTCTGCTAAGCGACCTAAAAACCGCGACAGGTAATATTGCCATCGCCGCTAAGGGCACTGTCGAGCTTTTGCCCAAGCGCTTCAGTCTGACCGCCAACGCGCGAGTCAATGGCGCGACTACCGGCCCCAACGGCTGCTCCGTGAACAAAAAACTGCAGAACCGCAATCTGCCCTTCATCTGCAGCGGCAGCTTCGACGGCAGCGGCAAAACCAGCTGCAAACCCGATCAAAAGTTGATCAACGATCTGCTGAAAAACACCGTCCTTGAAAATCTTGGCAAACAGCTGTTCAAAACCCCTGTCACAGTTGATGGCAAAGAAGAGGAACCCGATCCGGTTAAAAATTTGCTGAAGAATATTTTTGAAAAAAACACTAAGTGACGGCTAGCCCGACCATGCTAACAAGCCAATTTCAGCAGGCAGTGCTCAACTGGTTCGACCTTCACGGTCGCAGCAACCTGCCGTGGCAGCAGGACATAAGCCCCTATCGGGTGTGGCTATCGGAAATTATGTTGCAACAGACACAAGTCGCCACAGTAATTCCCTACTTCGAGCGCTTTATGCAGCGCTTCCCTAATGTACAAGCACTGGCCGAAGCCCCTCTCGATGAGGTGCTTCACCACTGGACAGGCTTAGGCTACTACGCCCGCGCACGAAACTTGCACAAAACCGCCCAAATCGTCGTGAGCGAACTCAACGGTCAGTTCCCAGACACAGTGTCGCAGCTCTGCGATCTACCCGGTATTGGGCGCTCGACGGCTGGTGCTATCAGCTCTATCGCCTTTCAGCACCAAGCCACAATATTAGACGGCAATGTCAAACGAGTGCTGGCGCGCTACAGTGCAACAGAGGGTTGGCCTGGGAAAAGTGATGTGGTTGAGAAACTCTGGTTGATCGCCGAAACATTGACCCCCTATGAGCGTATCGCCGACTACACTCAGGCAATGATGGATCTTGGCGCCACGCTGTGTACGCGCTCATCGCCCAACTGCGTCCAGTGTCCTTTATCAGAGAGCTGCCAAGCCTTTCGACAAGGTAATCCGCAGGACTATCCCGGCAAAAAACCCAAGAAAAAGCTCCCTGTGCGCACCACCCTCTTTTTGCTGATTGCTGATGATGAGGGCGCGTTGCTGTTGACAAAAAATCCTCCCATTGGTCTCTGGGGCGGCCTGTGGGTATTTCCCCAGTGTGAAACCCTCGACAGCATGCCAGAGGTTTTAAGGGCGCTGGCCATCGAGAGTGAAGGCTATGAGCTGCTGCCACCTCAGCGCCATACCTTTAGCCATTTTCACCTCGACTACCAACCCGTCATGCTTACGAGGGTAAACTCTGCGCACATCAGGGCGAATGTCGCGGAAGCAAGCAATCAAGTCTGGTATAACCCGCGGAAGCCGCTATCATTGGGAATGCCGGCCCCCATCAAAGCGCTGCTGGAGAACGTCAGTTCAGTGGCGCACAAGTAACCAAAAAATAGAGGTATGTTATGGCGCGTATGGTTTTTTGTCGCAAACTTAAGCAGGAACTTCCCGGGCTCGATATGCCGCCGTTTCCAGGCCCCAAAGGTCAGGAGATTTTTGAGCATATTTCCAAGCAAGCATGGGCTGACTGGATGACTCACCAAACGACGCTAATCAATGAAATGCGCCTTAATATGATGGACTTAACCTCGCGAAACTACCTCTCGGAGCAGCGTGAAAAGTTCTTTGCAGGAGAAGAGGTTGATCAAGCAGAAGGATACGTTCCACCGACCGAATAATCCCTTGACGAACCGCAATTCAGACGCTTTAATACGCGCCTCTCGCAGCCTGCTAGAAATTAGATTGCGACGCCCGGTTAGCTCAGTTGGTAGAGCAGAGGATTGAAAATCCTCGTGTCCTTGGTTCGATTCCGAGACCGGGCACCACATTTAAGCCTCAGTTAACACTGGGGCTTTTTTGTACACGCTCTCTTTCGGCGGTCGAACCAAGGAAACCTTGGTTAGATTGGTTCGCGCAAGCGCTCAGGGTTTCACCCCGTCTTCGCTGACGAAGACGCCCAAGACGCAGCGCGTCTTGTCCGAGACCGGGCACCACATTTAAGCCTCAGTTAACACTGGGGCTTTTTTGTATACGCTCTCTTGTTGGAAGGATGAAGTAAGGAGAATGCTCTCGGCGACAGTGGCAAAGAGCATTTCTGGACCCATTGACGAGGGAAAAAAGGCTGTTTAGGCGGTCTTCTCTTCTAGCTCTTTGCAAGATGACACTGACAGATTTAGATCTCTTAATAGCCCATTCTTAATGCTGTAGATCCACGCATGCACTGATAGATCGGCGCCATTTTTCCAAGCATTTTGCACCACACTGGTATTACAGACGTTGGCGGCTTGCTCAAGAACATTGAGTTCGCAGAGTCTGTTCAAGCGATCATGATGCTCTAACGCATCCAGCTCTTCAGTGTGAAAACGGTCAACATCTTTAATGTGACGCAACCAGTTATCAATCAGACCATGCTCTTCGTTATTCATCGCCGCTTTAATGCCACCGCAACCGTAGTGGCCGCAAACGACAATATGTTTCACCTTTAGGACATCGACAGCGAATTGAATGACTGAGAGGCAATTTAAATCGGTGTGAACGACTACGTTGGCGATATTGCGATGCACGAAGACCTCACCGGGTGGCAGCGCAACTATCTGGTTAGCTGGCACGCGGCTGTCAGAACAGCCGATCCATAGATACTCTGGGGCTTGCTGCTTGGATAGCTGGGTAAAAAAATCAGGATCTTTCTCCTTGATCTCATTGGCCCAAGCAACATTTCGTTCAAAAAGATGCGTTAATTTCTTCAAGCGTGAAACTCCTGTTTAAAATCGACAATATCATTTTGCTACCGATGACATTTTACAGGTAGCCCCAAAAATGCCCAATACAATTTCACTATTGTCGCGAGACAATTCCATCCGCGCTTATCCCAGCGCTATAACCACGACTAAACTTGGCCATTAACTCTCGCGCTACATCTTCTCCGAAATGATTTATCAGCTGGGATTCACGGTTGCGCGCTGCCGTTCGAATCAGATTGATGCCCTCTTCAGCGTTTATCTTGCGGACAAAATAGCCTTGGATCATCGCCATTTCACTGTCAGAAATAATTTCATAGGCAGCCAAAAGCTGTTCTTGAGTTAAATCGTAGTCTTGCCCGGCGATCTGCAAGTTTTTAAAGCGTTTGTCCAGTGCAGCCAGTACCTTAACTGTATTATTTTTTCCCAAAAGTTGGGTCAACTGGTTGCGCTGATCAATGAGTGCTTGCGGGTTGGGCTTGCCCAGTTGCGCAGAGTTCTGAGTCTTTGCCAGTATGCCGTAGACCTGACGAAATGCGGGTTCAGTAAACACTACGCCACTCAAACGAAGCTGGTCGGCCAGGGGGGAGTACCGAAGACTGTACTCAAATGTCTCGTCTGGGCCCAGTATTTCGCTGATCGACTGCTCGTGCAGCACGCCGGAAAAGGCTTGCAGTGACAGCCCAGCGGCGGTCGGAGAGCCCTCTGAGCCTGGCTCGCTGTTGCTTAGGACGCTAATCTGTTGCTGAAGTTGGCTTTCTCGAAGTGCTATTTGATCTTCCGAGGTCAGGAAGTCCATCTGTGACGCGAACGGCCTAAAGACCTGCTGGAAGGCCAGTGCATAGCGTGCCTGCTCTCCCAATAACGCTGTCAACCTCAGTCGCAGTGCCCTTTCAGCCTTTAGCTGTTGCTGCAGTGAGGCGGCTTTGTCGCTGGAACTTGTCGGTAGCCAGTAGCTGTCATTGTCCGTCAGTACTCCCAAAAGTTCGGTTTGGAGCTTGTCAAACAATAGGAGGTTGACCTGATGTGAGTCCAATCCTCTGCCGACGAGCTGATCGATAAATACTTGGTCGCGCTGCGATGGGCTGAGAGATTGGGTGGTCTGGTCTGATAACCCTATTCGGTTATCGACTGTAGAGTCGGTCAAAGATTGGCCCGCGAAAATATGCGTTAGCAGCCCTAAATTGAGCACAAGCGACAAAGCCGCAATTATTTTAAACCTCATGTTTACCCTTATTAAATCCGTTTAGTTCGGTTTTAATAGTAGGTGAGATTTTTGCTTGTTGCCGAATGGTGTACGAAATGCCATATCGCTGAGCGGTGGTGACTGCCTGCAATGGCTTCTGTCGACAAAAATCCACTGAGCTAGTACGCATTTTGGTTTTTTAAAAATTTCGCGTGGTTATCCAATTGAGAAGGAATGGGCCGCGACAATCCTTACTCAGAGGCCTTTTCGCCTGCAGGCAGTTCGACGGCACCGTCTTTCCGATGCGTGACATCAAATGATTCAAGCGCCTGTCCCGACCCAAGCAGCACGCCAATCCAGCGGGTCTCTGGCTGATTCTCTAAAGCGATTTTGATCATAATTGTCAGCGGAATGGAGAGCAGCATACCCACAGGCCCGAGTACCCAGCCCCAAAGCACCAAAGAGACAAATACGACCAGCGGCGACAGATTTAACCCTTTCCCCATCCAGCGCGGCTCAACAACATTGCCCATCACTAAATTGACAGCGACAAATCCGGCCAAGGTGAGACTGGCGGTAAAGAGATCCAATTGCACCGCTGCCAATAACACTGGGGGAACTGCTGCGATAATGGAGCCAACGTTAGGGACGAAGTTCAGTAGAAATGCGACCAATCCCCAGAGAACAGCGTAATCGACGCCTAAAATAGTCAACCAAAGAAATATGAGCACACCGGTGATCAAGCTGATGCCGGTTTTAATCGCAAGATAACTGTTAACGCTTTCAGAAAACGTCTTTAACCAGGTGTGTGACGCCTCTTTTCCTCGCGCTAACCGCAGCTTTTCGCTGAAACCAACGTTTTCCGCCAAGATAAAAATAACGGTCAGTAAGATCATCACGGCGTTGGTCATCACCCCGCCAAACGAGGCTAAAGTACTGCCCGCTAACGACATGACCACACTCGGATCAAAACTTGCCTGCCACTGCTGCCGATCGATTTCAATGCCGCGCGCAGTCAGCCACTGTTGAGCGCTGTCGCTCATGACTGACAGTTTTGCCGAATAAAGTGGTATATCTTGACGAAAATCGTCGACGGAGGAACCAACAACGGCCATTAAGCCAAGTCCAACAAGAAGAATAAGCAACACAATCACAAGGATAGATATACCGCCGGGCATGCCACGATTTTTTAATGCGTTGAGTAGCGGCGATACAATCATGGCGATAAAAACCGCCAACAAGAACGGGACCAGCAGAGAACCCGCCATTTTTAATCCCGAGACAACGATAACAAATGCGGCGGAGACAACCAAAAATCGGGCAATCGGTGATGTGTTTTCAGTCATGATTTTGCTCCGTCTGTGTCAATAATTTAGTCTTTATTTCATTCAGCATAGCTTCAATTTGTTTGCGCCCACTGGCGGAAAATTGAATCCGCTGTTGGCGAACTGCCATATCATGGGCCGCCAGCGCCGCGCATTGAAGACGTATTTTATCCAACTCTGGGTCGCTGTGGATAGGGACAGCGATAAACACGTCCCAGTCATCTTCGGTGGCCGTTTCATTCAGGACCGACTGCAAAAGCACCTGCACGTTGGTCGCATCGACACGATAAACCGGCACACCTGCATAGTGAAACACCAGCAGCGCGGCACAGATTAAAAGAAAAGTAAGTACTACTGTTACGATAAAGGTCATAGCAAGAGCTTATAAAAAGAGCGCTCAAACAACCAGAGAAATTGCGCTAATCCGAATCGTTCCGCAGCGGCCCGGCATTTAAAACTGGTCGGGATATTTGCCTGTGTATTTACCATAAAAGGCCTTGAGTGTGGCGATATCCGCGTCGTTATCGCCGGTCGGGTAAAACAGCTGATCAAGCACGATAAGTTTGTTCGGGAAATCTAAACCCACCAGAAAAAGCGGACAATCGAGGGCTGTAGAAATACGCAAAAAGCCTGTTTTCCACTTTTCAACTTTCTTGCGCGTGCCTTCAGGCGCCATGCCGATAATAATACCTTTGTCGCGCTCAACCAGACGGGCAACATTCTCTACAATCGACTCTGGCTTGCCACGATTGACGGGGATACCACCCAGCCAGTTCATAAACCAAGTCACACCAAATTTGAAAATGGTGTGCTTACCGAGCCATCGCAGTTTCAGGTTTAAACCCAAAATCGCAGCCATCGCATAGACAAAATCCCAATTCGAGGTGTGCGGGGCACCAATGACCAACACGCGCTCCAAATTTGGCAGTTCACCCACAACGCGCCAGCCAAAAACATCGAGCACCGTGCGACCAAACCACTGGGCAAAGGCACTGCGATTGGCGCGCAGATGCACTGGTGTCTGATCTTGGCTAACACTGACTTGCTTCTTAGTCATAACACCCTCTTTCTATTTTTCTTATCAAGGATCATGTTCGAATTAATGTTCTCGAGTTGCTCTAAACACAACCTCGGGGTAGCGCTCTTCCGCCAGTGATAGGTTGACTCGCGTCGGAGCAAGATAGGTTAAATGCCCACCGCCGTCCACAGCTAAGTTATCTTGTGTTTTGTCTTTGAAGGACTCTAATTTTTTGCTGTCTTTTGAGTCAACCCAGCGGGCAGAATGCACATTTACCGCTTCATAAATCGCGTCTACACCGTACTCCTCGCGAAGTCGATAGGCGACCACTTCAAACTGCAATTGGCCCACCGCGCCAACGATAATATCGTTATTGCGAAAGGGGAAAAATACCTGTGTGCTGCCCTCTTCCGACAGCTGCCGAATACCGTTTTGCAGCTGCTTGGCTTTGAGTGGGTCGGTGAGTCGAATGCGCTTAAACAGTTCGGGGGCAAAGTGTGGAATGCCGGTGAACTTGAGATCTTCCCCTTCGGTAAATGCGTCGCCGATTTGAATCGAACCATGGTTGTGCAGACCAATAATATCGCCCGCCACCGCTTCTTCGAGCGAAATGCGCTCGCCCGCTTTAAAACTAAAGGCGTCTGCGATGCGCACAGACTTGCCCGTTCGCACATGATGCATCTTCATTCCGCGCGTGTACTTACCCGAACAGATGCGCAAAAACGCAATGCGATCGCGGTGTTTGGGGTCCATATTGGCCTGAATTTTAAATACAAAGCCACTAAAGTTTTGCTCGCTGGCAACCACCTCGCGGTTGGCGGTTTCACGCGCCTGCGGCTGCGGTGCCCAACGCACAAAGTCATCTAGCATCTCACGCACGCCGAAATTCCCCAGCGCCGTGCCAAAGAAAACAGGCGTCATACGGCCGGTTAAAAACTCCTCCATGTCGAAGGCGTGGGTGGCCCCTTTTACCAGCTCCAGCTCATCGAGGACGTCGGCGGCATAGGACCCAAGGGCCGCGCGCGCTTCAGGTGAGTCTAAGCCTTTAATCTGAATATCATCCATGAGTGTGTGACCCTTGCCTTGCACATAGACGTGGATGGTGTCGGTGTAGAGGTTGTAAACTCCGCGAAAACCTCGACCCATACCAATCGGCCAATTTATCGGCGCGGCCTTAATTTTTAGCACTGCTTCTATTTCATCGAGCAACTCTATCGGCTCGCGAATTTCACGGTCCATTTTGTTGACAAAAGCAAAGATCGGCGTGTCACGCAGCCGACAAACTTCCATCAACTTAATGGTTCTATCTTCAACACCTTTGGCGCCGTCAATGACCATTAAGGAGGAGTCCACGGCGGTGAGAGTGCGGTAGGTATCCTCCGAAAAATCTTCGTGACCTGGGGTATCGAGCAAGTTGACCATGCAATCATGATAGGGGAACTGCATCACTGACGAGGTTACAGAAATGCCCCGCTCTTTCTCCATCGCCATCCAGTCTGAGGTCGCGTGGCGGTCGCTTTTGCGACCCTTAACGGTACCGGCCACTTGAATCAAATTGCCGAGCAGCAATAATTTTTCTGTGATGGTAGTCTTGCCCGCGTCCGGGTGCGAGATGATAGCGAAGGTTCTACGCTTCTGAATTTGTTGAAGAAAATTGCTATCTGACACGCTGACTACCCTATTTTATACTGATATTTATATTCATACCGTCTGCGGCCTGCCGCAGAGAAGCCGCGCATTATATGCCATGCCTCTTGCTGATGTTAGGGGTTTTACCTCGCCTGTCGCAGACGCGGCCGAGGGGCTTTATTGACCATTGCAAGTTTCAGAAAAGGTAGGCCTGTGTCTGTGCTTCGCGATCAAGTCTGCTGTTTATGTGCGCTCTATTACGTTACGCGACATTACGTTACGCGACATTACGTTACGGGGCATTACGTTACGGGAGACTAAGCCGCAGATTGCTGTTAATTTCTTCTTGCAATGTTTTAGGTACTTCCCACTCGTTAGCGAGTTGTCGCCAACTTGACACCTGCTCGATCGTGGCATCGAGGGTGTCGTCAATCTTTCTTTTGCTAAACAAGGGACTTAACTTTTCTAAGCTGTAAAAATCGGCACGACTAAAATTGTCCCTTTTTCCATTGAGACTCATGCAGTGACTGTTTACTCATTTATTCCCTACTGTCTCAGCATCGTAGCCAAGCGGGTCGCCAAAGGTTTCTTGGTTTTTATTGTGTTCATCAAACAAATTATTAAGGACTATACTGGCGACATTAAGTGGTTTTTTATCTATTTATGCACCTAATATAGGACTTTATGGATATATTGCAGCGCGCTACATATCCTTTAAGGCTAAAGCCCCTTTGCCATCAATCTCTACTCCGGAGATCTCTTGCGATTTTCTGATCCTAGGCGCCCCTATCACGGGTTTTATCAGTGATTGGCAGAGCCAAAACCAATCTCTCGAGCCGCCATCGGCGTATAGTCCCGATTGAATAAAATTTGGCTAACCGAACGGCTTACAGTATCGTCTCAGCCTTTCGCGCATCTCAGCCAGTGCAACCCGATTTCAGGAGCTTTTCATGAAGTACCAAGGCCAAACCGAGTACGACCACAAAGGACCCTCGCCGCGCCGCGGTGTGCTGCTGTGTAATTTGGGAACGCCCGATGCGCCGCGCACGACCGAGCTGCGCCGCTACCTCAAAGAGTTCTTGAGCGACCCGCGCGTGGTGGAAGTGCCGCGCTTGCTGTGGTGGATGATTCTCAATCTAATTATTTTGCGTATTCGCCCGCGCCGTTCCGCCAAACTCTATGCAAGCGTATGGGCTGAGGGTGGTTCGCCACTGCTGATTAACTGCCGAGCGCAGGTTGCCGGCGTTAAAAAAATTCTCGATCAAAAATTTGGCGAGGATGTTCCCGTGGTTTTGGGCATGCGTTATGGCAACCCGTCGATTGAATCTGCGATCGCCGAACTCACGGCACAGAATGTCCGCGACATTACTGTTTTGCCCCTGTATCCGCAGTACTCAGGCGCGACTACCGGCTCAACCTTTGATGCTGTGGCGCAAACGTTTACCAAAACACGCTGGGTGCCGGAACTGCATTTTATCGGAGGTTACCAGCAATCCACCGGCTATATCGATGCACTGTGCGACAGTATTCGCCGCCATATTGCTGCTCATGGTGAGCCTGATAAATTGGTTTTCTCCTACCATGGCACGCCGCAAAGCTACCTCAACAAAGGTGATCCCTACCACTGCTTCTGCCATCAAACCACGAGACTGGTGCGCGAGCGCATGGGCCTTGCAGAAGATAAAATTATGACCACCTTCCAGTCGCGCTTTGGTCGCGAGCCTTGGCTGCAGCCCTACACCGACAAAACTGTGGAAGCCATGCCGAGCGAAGGGATAAACCATATTGCGATTATCTGTCCTGGATTTTCGTCAGATTGTCTGGAGACCATTGAGGAAATTAATGTTGAGGCGCGGCATATTTTTCTCGATGCGGGTGGCCAAGAGTTCCACTACATACCCTGCTTGAATGATGATCCATTGCATATCGAAGCCTTGGCTGAGCTGGCCGGACAGTATTTGTCGCGCTAACACCCCCCTGCAAATGGCACAACTGTCACCAGGGTCTGCCACTCCAGCGGCAGGCGCGTCGGCTCTACGACTATGAGCACCCATCAGCAACTGCATTTAAAGGCAGGCATTATGGTTAGCCTAACCGTATAATGCGGCCTGAATTTGTAAAGACTAGATGCGACGAATTGCTATGACCATTAAAAACTACATGCAGACAGTTGGCTTGCGTGCTCGTGAGGCATCTCAGATTATTGCTGCTGCCGATACCGCGCTCAAAAATCAGGCCCTGCATGCCATTGCAGAGGCACTGCAGAGCAATCAAAACGCGCTGCTAGCGGCGAATGCCATCGATATGCAAAATGGCCGCGCCAATGGCCTTGATGACGCGCTGCTCGATCGACTGGAACTCACCCCCGAGCGCATTAGCGCCATGATTGACGGCCTAAAGCAGGTCGCCGAGCTGCCCGACCCTATTGGCAACATCACCGATCTGCAGGATCGTCCCAGCGGAATTAAACTCGGCAAGATGCGGGTACCCCTCGGCGTGGTCGGAATCATTTATGAATCGCGCCCCAATGTCACAATCGACGCTGCAAGCCTCTGTTTAAAGTCAGGCAATGCCACCATTTTGCGCGGCGGTAGCGAGGCAATCGAATCAAATCGAGCCATCGCCACAGCTATTGCGCAAGGGCTCGCCACCGCGGGCCTACCCGAATCCGTGGTACAAATTATCGATACCACTGACCGCGCAGCCGTCGGCGAGCTCATCACCATGACCGAGTATGTTGATGTCATTGTGCCCCGCGGCGGGAAAAGTCTGATTGCGCGCATTAGCGCAGAGGCGCGCGTCCCTGTGATCAAACATTTGGACGGCAACTGCCATGTCTATATCGACGACAAGGCCGACTTAAACAAAGCTATAGTCATTGCCGTGAACGCCAAGACACATCGCTACGGCGTCTGTAACGCCATGGAATCGCTATTAGTGGCAGAATCTGTTGCCGCCAGCGTGCTGCCTGCGCTGGCCGCCCGCTACGCCGAGCACGGCGTGGAGCTGCGCGGCTGCGAAAAAACCTGTGCACTTATTAAGGCCGCTAAACCTGCTCGCGAGGAAGACTGGTACGAGGAATACTTGGCGCCGATTTTATCCATTAAAATTGTCGCTGGGCTTGAGCCAGCGATTGCGCACATCAATCACTACAGCTCTAAGCACACCGATGCGATTGTCACCGAAGACGCTGACCGTGCCGCGCAGTTTATGCGGCAAGTGGATTCCAGTTCTGTCATGGTGAACGCATCAACACGCTTTGCCGATGGCTTCGAGTACGGCTTGGGCGCCGAAATTGGCATCTCAACAGACAAAATACATGCCCGCGGGCCCGTCGGACTGGAAGGACTGACCAGTCAGAAGTGGGTTGTCTACGGCGATGGGCAGATAAGGCTTTAATATGTCTGTGGCGTTGTTTGGAGGCACCTTTAACCCAGTGCATATCGGTCATTTGCGCATTGCTATAGAGCTGGCCGAACTCCTGCAAGTCGATAGCTTGCGCATGGTGCCCTGCGCCTTGCCGCCACATCGTCAATCCCCCTCAGTATCCGCTGAGCATCGTCTGTCTATGCTGCGAGCAGGTATCGCCAATCATAACAAATTAGTCGCTGACGATATCGAACTGCGGCGTGAAGGTCCAAGCTACACCATCGATACCCTGCGCGCTGTGCGCCAACAAATTGGGCCAGACCGCCCGCTCTACCTCTGTATCGGCCTCGATGTACTCGCCACACTCGACACGTGGCGCGACTGGCAGCAACTGACAGACTTCTGCCATCTCATCATCTCTTCGCGGCCAGGCTGCCAGTTGCCCACAACGGGCGCCTTAGCTGAGTGGGTAAAAAAACACCGCTGCGACGATTTACAGCAACTAAAACTGCTCAGCACTGGTAAACTGCACCTTTGCGACCTCACGATGCTGGCAGTTTCATCAACCTCTATACGCGATAAAGTAAAACGCGGCGAGGCCATTGATTACCTCACCCCAGCGGCGGTGGTCAACTACATTCAACAACATCATCTATACGAGTAATCTGTTTAATATGACCCAATCACTAAAAGAAATTGTTATCGCAGCGCTAGAAGAAGTTAAAGCGCAAAACATTGTCTCGCTCGACGTGCGCGAGCTTACAGGCATGATGGATACCATGGTGGTTGCCAGCGGCACCTCAAACCGTCAGGTGAAATCACTGGCCAACAATGTGGTGGTCGAAGGCAAGAAAGCAGGCTACGACATGATCGGCATAGAGGGTGACGACACCTCCGAGTGGATACTAGTCGACTTTGGTGATGTGATTGTGCACATCATGCTGCCCGCTACCCGCGCGTTTTACGACCTAGAGCGCCTCTGGTCCATGCGTCCAGGCGATGCGCCGGATCATGGCGACGACCAGCACCTGCTTGGCGATCTGAGCTAGGACGACTGACGCGAGATGAAGCTTAAACTTCTCGCCGTCGGCACCCGAATGCCCTGCTGGGTGGACGCTGGCTGCAACGAATATGGCAAGCGCATGCCTCCCGAGTTGCGTATTGAAACTGTTGAGATAGCACTTGCCGTGCGCGGCAAAAACCAGCCGCCCTCAATCGCTATTGAAAAAGAGAGCCAAGCGCTTCTCAAAGCCATTGGTGAACAGGACTACGTAGTCGCCCTGGATGTGCTCGGCAAAGGTATGAGCACAGAAAAGCTGGCCGGCCGCTTGGCCGAGTGGCAGATGAATGGGCGCGATATATGTTTAATTATTGGCGGTCCCGATGGGCTCTCCGACCAGTGCCTCGCGCGCGCCGATCTGCGCTGGTCGCTGTCAGATTTAACCCTGCCCCACCCACTGGTAAGAATTGTATTGATGGAACAGCTGTATCGCGCGTGGACCATCAACGCAAATCACCCCTATCATCGCAGCTGACAGGGCAACCGATTATGGCGACAGACTAATATGATGCAGGACCGCGCCTTTTCCGATCCGGCTCGCGAACGTCTGCTGTTTGCTCAGCGTCTCTTTATCACGGCAGTGATAACGCTTGTTTTATCAGGGCTGCTAGCCGCGCGTTACTTCAACCTGCAAATATCGCGGCACGACGATTTTGCCACCCAATCTAACAACAACCGTGTTTTGGTTCGCCCACTCGCCCCCTCCCGCGGTTTAATTTACGCCAGTGACGGCGAGCTTATTGCCGACAACCGTCCCAGCTTCAACCTCACCATAGTCCCTGAACGCAGCGCCAATCTAGAACAGCTGCTCAGTGACCTCAGCGCGCTAATCACAGTGTCAGAGCGCGACATTGAGAATTTTCGCAAGCGTTTAAAACAGCGACGCCCGTACGAGCAAACCACATTAAAGTTTAATCTCAGTGAAGAAGAGCGCGCCACGCTTGCGGTGCATGGCCATCGACTGCTTGGGGCGGAAACCTCGGCACGCTTAAATCGCTACTACCCCGAAGCGGAATTGTTTGCCAACGTGGTCGGCTATGTCGGACGTATCAACGAGGCCGAAAGTGAGACCATCGACAAAGTGCAATACAGTGGCACTGACTCGATTGGTAAAAATGGGCTGGAAAAATTCTACGAAGACCGCTTGCTCGGCCAAGTGGGCAGCGAGCAGGTTGAGACCAATGCCTTGGGGCGCGTTATGCGTGTGCTCGAGCAAAATGCCCCGATCGCTGGCGACGATCTAACGCTTTTTATCGACAGTGAGTTGCAGCGCGTCGGCCTCGACGCCTTTAATGGCGAACGCGGCGCGCTGGTCGCCATCGATGTCAAAACGGGCGGTATTCTCGCCATGGTTAGCGCCCCCAGTTACGACCCCAACCTCTTTGTTGGCGGTATCAGCCAAAAAGATTACGACCGCCTGCTCTACGATAAAAGCAGGCCGTTGTTTGACCGCACCATTCGTGGGCAATATCCGCCGGGTTCAACGGTAAAACCACTGTTTGGTTTGATTGCGCTGCAAAAAGGTACAGTGACCACTAACTTCAAAATTCAAGATAACGGCTTCTTCTACTTTAAGGGGGTTGAGCGACCTTGGCGCGACCATAACTTCGCGCGCGGTGGTCACGGCAGCGGCGTCGATCTCGCCAAGGCGATCATTGAGTCCTGCGATGTCTATTTTTATGAACTTGGCGTGCGCACCGGTATCGACATGCTGTCCACTTACGGCAACCAATTCGGTCTCGGCGTGCTCACCGGCATAGATCTGCCTGGCGAGCGCAACGGCATTATGCCAAGTCGTGCTTGGAAACAGGGAGAGCGCCGTCAGTCTTGGTACAACGGTGACACTATCAACGTGAGTATCGGTCAAGGTTATATGCTCGCAACACCCCTGCAGCTCGCGGTTATGACCGCGCGAATTGCTAGTCGCGGTGAAGTGCAAACCCCACGGTTAGTTAAGGCGATCAACGGCGTAGATCAAGTGCCTGCAGAAGAACCACCAACGATTAAGATGGATAAGCAATATTGGGACTACGTCCACCAAGCCATGGTCGACGTTGTACACAGCCCTCGTGGCACCGCCAAAGGTATTAGTCGCGATCTTGACTACAAAATTGCAGGCAAAACCGGTACCGCTCAAGTCATCAGTGTTGGCGCGAAAGATAAATACGACAGCACTAAAATTGACAAAGAACAGTGGGACCACGCACTCTTTGTCGCCTTTGCGCCAGCAGACGACCCCAAAATAGCCATAGGTCTTATTGTTGAAAATGGCGAGCACGGAAGTTCAAGCGCGGCACCGATTGCCCGCGCCGTTTTCGATGCTTACATGGACTCAAACGCAGCCTCACCGTCAGAATCAGAGTGACATACGATGCATAGAAATGATTTTGTCAGGCAACTCAGCAGCCCCGGCGGGGATCGTCGACCGTCGCGCAGGATGCATATCGATATACCCCTGCTGATAATCTTACTTATCCTCTGCGGCATTGGTCTTGCAGTGCTTTACAGCGCCAGTGGTGAAAATCTTTTCTACGTCGAACGTCAAGCCACCTTTATGGTGATCGGATTGATCTCAATGATTTTTATGGCACAGTTTCCCCCTCGAGGGTGGGAGCGCTATGCAATGCTGATCTACTTCGGCGGCCTCTTGGCATTAATTGCAGTGCTGTTTGTGGGCGTTGGCGCAAAAGGCGCGCAGCGCTGGCTCGATCTCGGAGTTACTCGTTTTCAACCATCCGAGTTAATGAAAATTGCTGTCCCTATGATGCTCTCAGCATTTCTCAGCAAACGCTATCTGCCCCCGAGTTTTAAACACGTCTGTTTTGCCCTCGTGGCCACTGCCATTCCTGTATTTTTAATTGCTCGACAGCCCGATCTCGGCACGTCGCTGATTGTTTTCTCCTCTGGCTTTTTCGCGCTTTTTTTGGCGGGTCTCGGCAAGCGCTATCTCGTGACAACTGCACTACTGGCCATGGCCGCACTGCCCACCCTGTGGTTTTACGTTATGCGCGACTACCAAAAGCAGCGCGTCTTAACGCTGCTCTCCCCAGAACAGGACAAGCTCGGCGCTGGGTGGAATATCATGCAGTCCACCACCGCGATCGGCTCTGGCGGGTGGAGCGGGAAAGGTTGGACGGAGGGCACTCAATCACAGCTTAACTTTTTACCGGAAAGCCACACAGACTTTATTATTGCCGTTCTGGCGGAAGAGTTCGGGTTGGTGGGCGTGCTCACCATGCTCACCCTTTACTTACTGTTGATTGGCCGCTGTCTGGTGATCGCGTTAAACGCGCAATCCATGTTCGGCCGCCTAATGGCAGGAACCATGGGTCTATCATTTTTCGTCTATATTTTTGTCAACATGGGCATGGTTTCAGGTATCTTACCCGTGGTTGGCGCACCCTTACCCTTTATCAGTTACGGTGGCACTGCAATTGTGACTCTGTTTCTTGGATTTGGTATTCTGATGGCCATCAGCACCGAACAAAAACGAATTTAAGGTGACACTTTGAAAAAATATTGCGCCAGAAAACTGCTCGCCCTCTGCCTCCTCACAGCCCCAGTGATGAGCCTTTCTTCCCTGAGCCAGGCTGACTATTCAACCCACCCCGAAGTGTCGGCATTTATTGACCTCATGGTAGATAAGCACGAGTTTCAGCGCGACGATATTGTGGCTTGGCTGGCCGCTGCGGAATATCAAGAGTCCATCGTCAAGGCCATGAGCAGGCCCGCAGAAAAAGTCAAACCCTGGTACGAATACCGCAAACACTTTATCTCCGATGCACGCATAAAAGGCGGCGTTAAATTTTGGCAAGACAACCAAGAAACCCTTGAGAGAGCCGAACAAGAGTTAGGTGTGGATGCCGCCATTATTGTCGGCATTATTGGCGTTGAAACTAACTATGGCAGTAACACCGGCAGCTATAAGGTGATCGACGCACTCTGCACGCTGGCGTTTGACTATTACATCAGCGTCGATAAACGCCCCGCGCGACAGACCTTTTTCGCCGCTGAATTAGAGAATTTATTCCTGCTCGCCCGCGAACAAAAACAAAACCCGCTCGAACTCAAAGGCTCCTACGCCGGCGCTATGGGCTGGGGCCAGTTTATGCCAAGTAGTTATCGCAACTATGCGGTTGACTTCGACAACGACCAATTTGTCGATATCTGGAATAACCCAACGGACGCGATAGGCAGTGTTGCCAACTACTTCGCCAAGCATGGCTGGAAAAAAGGCGAACTGGTTGCTGTGCGGGCAAATATCAACAGCGACCCCGCCGAAGACAGCCTAAATAAATTGTTTAAGCCAGGCATCAACCTCTCTGAACTGCGGGCCCAAGGCTACAAAACACTGGAAAAACTGCCCGAAGACAGCAGCGCATTGCCGTTGCGCTTTGAAGCAAAATACGGCAATGAATACTGGCTCGGACTGCACAATTTTTACGTTATCAGCCGCTACAATCCGCGCACAAAATATGCCATGGCGGTCTATCAGTTGAGTGAATTAATTCAGGACGGTCGCTGTGCGCAAACTGATTGCTAATACTCTAATCGTCCCCAGCGCTGCTCGCCTTTTAGCGGCTTTTGTCGCAATACTGTTGCTGGCAAGCTGCGCATCGACTCCCGACTCGACGCCGGCGCCAGTCATGATCGAAAAAGATAGCGCGGGTAAGGCCATTGATACCAGCGTGATCCCCAACGCCAAACCCAAACCCGAGCCCATCACCAAGGCAGGCAACAAAAGCCCCTATGAGGTATTCGGTAAGACCTACAAAGTCATGCCTACCAACAAGAATTACAGCGCAACCGGCATCGCCTCTTGGTACGGCACAAAATTTCATGGCCGCCTCACCTCAAACGGTGAAATTTACAATATGTATGGCATGACCGCCGCGCATAAAACCCTCCCCATTCCAAGCTATGTGAAAGTAACCAATGTCGAGAATGGCCGGTCAATTGTGGTCAGAGTCAACGACCGCGGCCCCTTCCACGGCGACCGTATTATTGATTTATCCTATGTCGCCGCCATGAAACTCGGTTACGTCGACAAGGGCACCGCCAAAGTATTGGTGGAAGCGATTGATACAGATCCCAAAGCCCCCGAGCCACCGCTGGTCACAGCAACACCCTCAATCGTCGCCGCAGGGCTGC
>Ga0102887_1000357_pt1 | contig 21086 bp, 21 predicted proteins | sample Colrivmet1550B02_FD_84504 | JGI IMG/M metagenome (GOLD analysis project Ga0102887, IMG submission 84504) | Estuarine microbial communities from the Columbia River estuary - metaG 1550B-02 | ecosystem: Environmental > Aquatic > Marine > Intertidal zone > Estuary | place: USA: Columbia River...
CAAATCGCGAATCAACAGTTAGCGTTTATACAAATGGCAGAACGCCTGAATTAGACCCAAGTATTGTTCTAATAATTTAGACCCAATTATTAACTCCTTTTACATACTTTCCGAAAATGAAAAACAAAACCATACTATTACTCGTAGCCGTATTTCTAGTTGCTGGAAGTCAGGCTTTTGCACAAAAAAATCGCAAAAAAGTTGCGGTTGTAACTTTTTATGTTGACAAACACATTGACTTTTCAGAATTGGGAGGGAGTGCCGCTCTAGCAGGCTCTGTTGCTTCTTTGGCTGAAGATCCGAAATTTGATCTCACCCCAATTTTGGATAAGTTTCATACCGCATTTTTTGATGACTTGAGTAATTCTTTCTCATTTGACTTAGTAGACGAAGCTGTTATTTTAAATAATGAACTCTACCAATCTTATGAAAATGTTGGCTCTAAGGCTTCTGATGAAGAAAAAGGCTTGTTTCAGACTTTGATTGCTCAAGAGGGCTATCTATCTCTTATTGAGTATGCCGGAATATCAAAAGACAAATACCAAGCAGAATTAGATATGCTTAAGATGTTTCCTGATGTTGATGGAGTAATGTTTGTGCGCTTAGATTATGGTTTCGTTAAGAAGCTTGCTGTAGGAGGTACTGGCTCTGCAGGTATGTCCGCATTCACACGTGTAAAACTATGGAACAGAGAAGGTAAAAAAGTATTTGCTGAGAATGAATTCGCTACCAGTAAAAAATCAGTAGGTCTAGTTGGTGGCATTCCTGTTATGTCTTTAGAAAAAATTCTTCCACTTTGTGAAAGCGCTACCGACAAGTTAATTAAAGATTTGAAAAAAACTTTACCTAAGAAAGCAGGAAAGATTGCTAAAAAACTTTAGTACTGAGTAAATATTAATTGTAACAACACTGTTCCCCGATCTTATGGTCGGGGTTTTTTATGCGCTCCTTCTTCTCGTCTTTGCTTTCACAACTTAAATTTTATTTGAGCGCGAAAACAAGATAAACGTCAAAACGTTGGGGAATTTCAAAAAGTGGTTTCAAGATAAAATTGGCATCGGTGAAAACCGGGATCATTTAGCAGCAGTTGAACAGAAAATTCGATTCAATAGCTTGTTAATTAATAATCTCGTACCCGACATTCATCGTGTTGATCTCAAGCGAAATCCCATTGCCATTTTAAAAGAGCAAAAACTAGAAGACTCCATTTCATTGTCTGTGCATAAGAACGATTTAATGTTGCTTATCCACTTGTACAAAAATGGCGATTTTGACAAGTCGTTAAACGCTTATTTTAGACTTAGTCATCAAACTGCGCTTCTTTTACAAGGCATTGTAAATGAGTATTCATCAAAACAAAACTAACGCTATTCTTCTTTTTTAGATTTTGGTTCTGGCTATGGTCGTGTTACTCGATTTTTGCCTTTTGCACTAGGAAAAGACATTGACATTTATACCTCTAAGGTTAAGGCTGAAGCCGTTGCTTTCAGCGAAAAAGAGTTGGGTTTTAAGGGCATTCACCACGGCAGTCAAGCTGAGAGTTTTCCAACAGACAGACAATTCGATGTCATTTTTGCTGGATCGATTTTTAGCCATTTACCGGAAAAGATGCTTACGGAATGGCTGACAAAATTAACTGAAGTTTTAAATCCAAACGGCTTATTACTTTTTACACAACACCACCTTAAACAAATCTATAGACAGTAATACCGACATTCATTATACCACAAACAGCGAAGATGCTGTCCTCAATATGGTTTCAGACCACCTTAGCGACACTTCTGAATACGGCACTACTTATATCTCAGATAAGAAGATAGCCCAACTTATGGGAGATTTACACTTGAGTTTCGAAACGAAACGCAAAGCTTTTGGCAACTTGCAAGATTTGATAATCGCCCAAAAGAAATAACTTTATAAATAAGAACTAACCAAAAAAGCCCCGATCAAGATGAACAGAGCTTAATAAACCTTGCAGGTTTTAAAAACCTGCAAGGTTTAAATTGTAGTCTTTCTATTGAAGCATAACACCTTGCGTTTTTACATCGCCTCGGCTGTTTACGTTTAAGAGGTATAACTCGTCACCCATGTTCAGGACGGGACAGGGTCACCAACAAAAAAGCCCCGACCAAATGGTCAGGGCTTTCTAAGATTACTAATCTGTTTATTTAATATGCTATCCCGCCAATGCTTCTGCACCACCAACAATCTCTAAAATTTCGTTGGTAATCGCTGCCTGACGTGCTTTGTTGTAATCTAACTTCAAACCGTCTCTTAGCTCTGTCGCGTTGTCTGTAGCTTTGTGCATTGCAGTCATACGTGCGCCATGTTCAGACGCTTGAGAATCTAACAATACTTTAAAGACTTGTGTCTTTAATGACTTTGGTATAAGTATGTTTAAGATTTCTTCTTTTTGAGGCTCATAGATGTAATCGCCTGTTGCAGCAGAATCAGTATTCGATTCTTCGCTTGAAGAAATAGGTAAAAACTGCTCAGCTGTTACAACTTGTGTTGCTGCATTCTTAAAGCGGTTGTATACCAAAACAATCTTGTCCCATTTGCCTTCTAGGTATTCAGTCATCAATTGCTCAGCAATGTCACTTGCATTCGCAAAAGTCAAATCATTCCAAATCTCAATATCATCGCCCTTAACCATGTTGGTCTTTTTATAGGCTGCTGTAGATTTTTTACCGATCGTAAATAGAGATACATCAGCACCTTTATTGTTCTCAATAATTGCGTTGACTTCTTTGATGACACCCGAGTTAAAACCTCCACACAATCCTCTGTTAGACGTAACAGGAACGATGAGCATCTTTTTAACTTCTCTTTCTTGAGAGAACGGTCCTTCGCTGCTGTCTAAGGTTGCGCTAACATTCGCAATGATGTCTTGCAACTTAGAAGAAAAAGGGCGCATTTGCTCAATGGCGTCTTGGGCTTTTTTCAATTTTGCAGCCGATACCATCTTCATAGCAGATGTAATCTGCATAGTAGAACTAATAGAGGTAATACGGTTACGTAATTCTTTAAGATTTGCCATTCTTATACTTTATATAAAGGTTTCCCCTTTCGGGGAAAGCCTATTACTTTTCAAAATTTGGTAACACTTCGCGCGCTGCAGCTTCAATTGCAGAAGACTGCTCTCCGCTCCATTTTCCAGAACGTAAAGTGCTTAACAAATCGCTGTGCTTCACTCTCAAGTACTCAATAAAAGCGTTTTCAAATGCTTTAATTTCTTTTACAGGAACCTTGTTCAACATTCCTTTAGTACCCAAGTAGATAATTGCAACTTGCTCTTGTACAGCAACTGGTGCATTCACCCCTTGCTTCAAAATCTCAACGTTACGCACACCTTTGTTAATTACAGCCATTGTTGCTGCATCCAAGTCAGAACCGAACTTCGCAAATGCTTCTAGTTCACGGTACCCAGCTTGATCTAACTTAAGCGTACCCGATACTTTTTTCATCGGCTTAATCTGAGCGTTACCACCCACACGCGATACAGAAATACCAACGTTAATTGCAGGACGCACACCAGAGTTAAATAGATCTGATTCTAAGAATATCTGACCATCTGTAATAGAAATTACGTTGGTAGGAATATATGCAGAAACGTCACCCGCTTGTGTTTCGATAATTGGTAGTGCTGTTAAAGAACCACCACCTTTTACGATAGGACGTAAAGAATCTGGCAAGTCATTCATTTGCGATGCTAATTTATCATCAGCAATAACTTTCGCAGCTCTTTCTAATAATCTACTGTGTAAGTAAAATACATCACCAGGATAAGCCTCGCGACCTGGAGGTCTTCTTAACAACAAAGAAACCTCACGGTACGCTACCGCTTGTTTTGATAAATCGTCATAGATGATTAATGCTGGACGACCTGTATCTCTAAAGAACTCGCCAATAGCCGCACCTGCAAAAGGAGCATAAAACTGCATTGGAGCAGGATCTGAAGCGTTAGCCGCAACGATCGTTGTGTAAGCCATTGCGCCAGCATTTTCTAATGTTTGTGCAATTGCAGCAACAGTAGAACCTTTTTGACCGATAGCAACATATATACAATGTACTGGCTCGCCAGCATCGTAAAATTCTTTTTGATTTAAAATGGTATCGATAGCCACAGTCGTCTTACCTGTCTGACGGTCACCAATAATCAATTCACGCTGACCTCTTCCGATAGGAATCATCGCGTCAATTGCTTTAATACCCGTTTGTAATGGTTCGTTTACCGGCTGACGGTAAATTACACCAGGCGCTTTACGCTCTAAAGGCAATTCGTAAGTTGTGCCTTCAATTGGTCCTTTCCCATCAATTGGGTGGCCCAAGGTGTTTACAACACGACCAACAATACCTTCACCTACTTCAATAGAAGCAATACGGCCAGTACGTTTAACTGTAGAACCTTCGCTAATATTAGCCGAAGAACCTAACAATACAATACCTACGTTATCTTCTTCAAGGTTAAGAACAATACCTTCTGTACCAGTTTCGAAACTTACAAGTTCACCAGCTTCAGCGTTTTGTAGGCCAAATGCACGAGCGATACCATCACCAATTTGCAATACTGTACCTACTTCTTGTAACTCACCTTCCGAGTTAAAACCTGAAAGTTGCTGTCTTAAAATTGCTGATATCTCAGCGGGTTTAACTTCAGCCATTTTTCTTAATTATTAATGAATTAAATCCGTGAGCCTAAATTTCGGCTACGTAAGGATTGTCGTTAAATTCTGTTTTTAATCTGTTTAATTTCCCTGAAAGACTCGCGTTCATTTCTAAATCGCCTACTCTCAATATGTAGCCCCCAATAATATCTGGGTCCACTTTTTCTTCTAATTCTACTTCTTTTTTCGTCAACCCTTTCACCATAGTGGTAAACTCAGATTTTAACGTATTATCTAAAGCTATAGAAGTCGTAATAGTAGCTGTTACAATTCCTTTCTCTACTAAGTAAAGTGAAACATAACGTTCTAATATCTCTTTTAAATTGTGCTCGCGTCTGTGACGAATAACCAACTGGATAAACTTTAAAGAAATATCGCTGATGCTCTTCGCGAATATTTGCTCCATTAAGCTTTCCTTAATCTTTGGCTTAATAACAGGGCTTGCGCATAAAACGCGTAAATCTTCACTCTCCGTTAGCGCATTAATCACAACTTGAACATCAGCCTTAACAGCGTCAATTACTTTTTGTTCTTTAGCTAAGTCGAGTAAGGCTTTCGCGAATCTGTAGGAAACTTTAGGGTTCTTCATCGGTCCCTTAGTTTAATTTAGATTCTTTAATTGAAGCTTCAATCAAATCTTTTTGCTTGTCGCCAGTCAATTCAGCACGCAATACTTTTTCTGCAATGTCAATAGAAAGATCTGCAACCATAACCTTTATGTCATGAATAGCAGCTAATCTTTTATTTTCGATATCTGCAGTAGCAGCAGCAGCAACTTTTTCAGCTTCCGCGATAGCCGTGTTCTTCGCATCAGAAACCATCGTGTCTCTAATTTCGCGTGCTTCTTTTAAAATCGCCTCACGCTCTTCACGCGCTTGACGCATAATTTTTTCGTTGTCTGCTTGCAAAGACTTCATGTCTTCACGTGCTTTTTCAGCTGCTTTAATTGCTGATTCTATAGACTCCTCACGATCGTTAACCGCGGTTAAAATCGGTTTCCAAGCATACTTTTTAAGCAATAAAATAAGTGCAATAAAAAGTATCGTTTGCCAGATAAAAAGTCCGGTCGAAAATTCGTTTAATAAATTCTGCATTTCTTAAATATTCTTTTACAATATCAATTTAAAAACAGGCAACCACAACCAAACGTTGTGGTTGCACTGAATTTGTTTTGATTACTTGGCAAATAATGCCGCGAAACCAATACCTTCAATAAGTGCTGCAGCGATAAGCATAGCAGTTTGGATTTTTGCAGTAGCTTCTGGTTGACGAGCAATAGCTTCCATTGCTGATCCACCAATTCTACCAATACCAAGACCTGCACCGATTACGATTAGTCCTGCACCTACGATTTCTGGAATTTCCATGATATATAAACTTAAATAATTACAAATTAATGATCACCGTGTTCCTCAGACGCTGCACCGAAATACAACGCTGTTAACATGGTGAATATATAAGCCTGTAAAGCTGCTACTAGCAATTCTAGTAACGACAATACAAGTGTTAAGCCTAAAAAGGCTCCTTTAGCTCCCCAATTTTGGAAAGTATACATTACTGCGATTAAGCTCATTAACACCACGTGGCCTGCTTTCATGTTCGCATACAAACGAATCATAAGTGCAAATGGCTTAATAAACACACCAATCAATTCAATTGGCATTAACAATATTTTCATTGGTACAGGTACGCCTGGCATCCAAAAGATGTGAGCCCAATACGATGACTTACCTGTAAACTGAGTGATAATAAATGTGAGGATGGCCAAAGCAAACGTAATTGCAATGTTTCCTGTGACATTAATCCCTAACGGGAACATGCCAAACAAGTTGATGAACCAAATGAAGAAGAATACCGTCAACAAATAGCTCATGTATTTTTTATAGTGCTTTTCTCCAATGTTTGGAATAGCAATCTCGTCTCTTACAAAAATGATGATAGGCTCTAAGAATTTACCAGAACCTGATGGTAAAGCACTTGTCTTATATGATTTTGCTATTCTTCCAAATACAAACAACATAAAACCAGCCATTAACATGATTACAAATACATTCTTTGTAATAGACATGTCCAAAGGCATTGTGTTTGCCGCGTGGTGGTGCTCGTCCATTTCAACATACTGTCCGTGTGCGTTTGGCACATCGCTCGCATGGTAAATTTTTGTGTGAAGTTTTGTGTATCGCTTTCCACCTTTTTCAACAACCACAGTTCCGTTATCGTCATGGTGAAACTCTGAAGACATAAATACCTTAACGCCTTCATCTACTAAGATTACAGGTAAAGGAAAACCAATTCCGTCTGTTATATGAAAGTCATGCGCATCGAGAAGGTGATGGTTGATGAATTCTTTGTTCGCTTCAGCATCGTTTCCTGACTCTTCAGGTGTGCCATGAGAAGCTTCTCCTTCGTGAGAACGACCAGCGTGCTCGCCATGTGCGTCATGCTCGTGCTCTTGAGCCGAAACTGTAAATGAAAAAACACTAAATAGTGCTATCAATACCGTAGAAAAAATGTGTCGCTGCATACCTTAACAAACGTCCTTAAAAATCGCGGCAAAACTATGTATAAATCTCTCAACCAAGAAATAAAAACAATTGTTTATTCACAACCCTGTTTTTCCACCTGTCTAAATCAACCTCAACCCTTTACTGACGCTAACATTGAAGGCTTATTACGGTTGTTAAAAAAATGCCTTAAAAGATCGTTTTAATGGGTTTCTTTCATCCGGTTTAAAACCCGAACAAGAAAGGTGGTTTCTACCATTAAATTAACGGTGTATGGAACGAAAAATGTCGCGAATTCTATGCGCTCAACATCCGCATCACTGCTGTAAACAGGATTGAAGACAATAAAGAATACTAGAAATTTTAGCCCTGTGCCTGCCAGAAAAATGAACCCCAAACTCTGCGTGTATTTATAGCGCAAAGCATAAAGCGCCAATCCTATAATCAAAGCCAAAGAAAAATTAATCACATAAGCCGGAATGAGCATGTGGTCCAACAAATTCAACCCCAATGAATTTAGCACTGCTAAATGGCAACCAAACACTAGTGCATTAGATAGCAGTAATAATAATGCGAAACCAACATTCGGTTTGAGCTTCATTCTAGTCTTTATTGATTTTGTTTACTTGAACAACTACGGAATACATAGATACAACGAGTGCTAAAAGAGTACATCCTATTTTAAACCAACCCTTGTCGTTGGGATATTTTAGATCTAACCATTCGCCTAGCTGAACACCGAGCCAAATGGTTGCGCCCATTTGCAGACCAACGCCAGAAAACTTGGCAATTGTATTAAGCTGTTTTTTCTTTTGCTTTTCGGGCTTCATCCTCGTTTAATTCTCGAACTACAGCACCCATGCTGCACTTACCGGTAAACTCGGCACCAGGCTCTACAGACAGTTTACCGGTTTGAACATCTCCTTTAACCTTTGCTGTTGTATGCAAGGTCAACAACTCCTCCACAAGAATGGTTCCCTTAATTGTTCCAGATACAGTAGCGTTTAGGCATTTCACCTCTCCTTCTACGCTTCCTTTTTCTCCTACAACCAATTTGCCGCTTGTTTGAATCGTTCCTTTCACAGAACCGTCAATGCGCAAATCGCCATTGGTTTTAATGTCGCCAACTATTTCGGTGCCAATTAATATTCTGTTACTGGCTTGCGCCTGATCTGGGTTTTTTCTCGCTGAAGTAATCATGGGATTTAAAGTTTATATACAGCCGTGTAAAATTCTAAATAATCTTGAAGATTCTTCTCGGCATAGAAAATCTTAAAATTCTCTTCCGATAAAATAATCAAGGTGGATTGTGCAGGCAAAGATGACATTAATTTTTCATCTTGCTTAAAACTCTTCAGGTACTTAACAGCGGCAATGTCATCTGCCAAGTTAGTTACCATTAAAATTTGGTTTTTTGCATCTAAAAAACTGTTCTTCACTTGCAGCTTTTCAAACTTGTGAAATTTCTTGTTAAAGTCTGCCACTTGGTTTCTCACGCTGTTCATGTTACTGCCAACAGCTGGGCTTAACACCATAAAGCGGTGCTTACCTTTAACATCAGACTTGTACTTGCTTTTAGACATGATTGCTTTAGTTGCATCAGCACCGCCAATTTGATCTAATAGTGTTTGAGCCAATACGGCCTCTTGAGAACCAGGAAAATTAGTTATCACCCCTTGTAGCTCCTTCTCCATTTGTGACTTCTTTTGCTGCTTGCCATGGCAAAGCGCTGTCAATAAATTGAATTTAGGTAACAGTGGATTTGTTTTTAATTTTTTCTTTGCTGATGTAATCGCAGACAATGCGCTTCTGTAATTTCCTTTTTCATACTGAACATAACAGTTGCGATACAGCTCTTCTGCCAATAAATAATCCTCGTCTTTATCTTCCTGCTCGACAGCGCCTCCGACCAGAATAGCATATACAGATTTTGGATACGTTGAAAGCAATTTTGTTTTTACCACCTCAGCTTGTTCCTCTTGAAATTCGTTTATATAAATTCGGTACAAAGAGTAAAGTGTTCTTGGCTCAAATTCGTTACCCGGGAAAAGAGACATGCTTTTATCGTAGGCTTTTGTGGCCTCATTCGGGTCATTTAATTTTTCATAATAAATTTTACCCAGAGCGACATAAGCTTCTAGAATCATTTGATTAGAAACAGCAATGTCTGCCGAATCTTTAGGAATCTGATTCAGGTAAAAATTCACATCGTACTTTTCTTTGCCAACGGGAGAAAACTCACCTGGACCAGCGCTTACACTTGCAGAGTCGTTGTTGTCACCACCTCCAGCGGCAACCATCTCAGCGGTTTTGTTTTTCTGTCTCCAGTTGTCTTCTAATTCGCGACTACCCCAACGTCTTTTAAAGGTGCTCATCCCGCTTGCGCGGACTCCGCTGTTATAAAAATACCAGCCTTTAGAACCCCCAACATTTGGCCCTCCTCCAAGCGCTTCTGATTCGGCAGCCAGCTGATTGTTCAACTCTGCCATCTCTTTTTCGCGTGCAATGCGCTCCTCTTCGTCTTTTAAAAATTCTATGTAATCTTCAATAATTTGCGTTTGTCTTGCCAAACTCATATTGCTTAGGCGCTGCAAGCTGTCTTGCGTTTCAATGGTATTTATGTTTTTAACCAATTCCGTTAAACTCTCTTTCCGGATTTCTACCTCTGGATACTTTTCGTGGGTAGGTTTCAGAAACACGAATGCACTATCATAATAAGATTGAGCCTCTACATACGCTTTAAACTTAAATGCTATTTCTGCATGTTTGGTAAATGACAATCCTTTTTGGTCATCGTTACTTACACTCGTTTCTACGGAAAGTGTCAAATATTCTTCGGCAAGCTCGTAATTTTCCTCTTCAAGAGCAATGAGTGCCATGACATAATAAATCTGATCTTTTAGATCTATGTTTTTGTCATCCTTCAACATTTTATCCAACTCGCGGTAGACAACCTCAGAGTCTTCCATGTAAATATCAAAATTCAATGCTCTTTTGAGTTGGGCGGTAAACAGCAGGTCATAATTAGCCGGATTCATCATCACGACTTTCTTGAAATGCGTACTGGCTTCGTACTTGTTTCCTAATATTTCTTGAATTTGCCCAAGCATGAAAATCCAGCGCATTTTTTCTTCTTTCACGTCACTCTTTAAAATAGCCTCGCGAAGTTTTGTATACGCTTCGTCATAATTCTTTTCTTGAATATACATCTGTGCGAGACCTGCTGAAACGTCATCTGCCAGTTTGGAATCTAGCTCTTTATTTCGGTAAACCTCATTGAAATAGTTCTCTGCAGAAAAATTGTTCCCAATCTGAAGTTGACACCATCCTGCCCACATTTGAGATTCTAACGCGAGCGGCTTTCCTATCTTGGTTTTCCCAAAATTATTAATCACATAATTGAAGGTTTCAAGCGCTGGAAAATAATCTCCTTTTATGAAACGAGCCTTTCCAATTTGCATGTAACTCATTATTACATACTTGTTTTTTTGACGCCCTTTAATTTCCATACTGTGCGTCTTAATCACTTTGGTGCTTTTTTCAATAGCACGATCCATATCTGGAATTACACTTTGGCGAAGTGCCTCATCGCCCCACTGAAATGCGTGAAGCAACTTAGAATAGTCATCAACATTTCCGGTTTTAACCGTTGCTAAACCTTTAAGCATAGCCTGCTCCCCGTTAAAGTAGGCATTGTAACGAGAAACATTTTGGTGATATGTTCTGCTCGTCCAACTGTCTTTTTTTCGGCTACAACCGATAAAGACAAGAAGCCCTAAAGTGAAGATGACTATTTTATTGCGTTTGTACACTATTCTTTATTAAGACAGCTATAACTGATGTGCGGCAAAAATATTTTATTTCAGCACATATTTGTTTTAATCTGGTGAAAGTTCAACGTTAGTAGCAAATAGGTTTTGGGTGTCTCAGGCCTAAGGTAAACTTAAATTCCGAAGCTCTAATTTTTTCAACTTTAAACTTATTGCAATACGTTTGCGGCAATGAACCCAACACTCATAAAAGCACAGCGCCTTTTGGCCTACAGCAATGTCTTGGTTGCCGCTAGTGTTGCCGCTTTAACTTGGCTCTCCGAAATGCTCTTGGGTTCTGTGAATTGGATGTATATCTGTTTTACATTTTTCGCCACTTTAGGGTTTTACAGCTATTCTAGATTCTACCAAGGCGCTACACTAAGCACAAGTGAGTCTAAAATTACACGTTGGCAATCAGGGAAATCTAAAGTGCTTATTGCGGTAATATTTATTTGCACAGCGATTAGCAGCTACATCGCTTTTTCCTTTAACCTAAAAACCTTAATTATTTTAGGCTTTGCCGCTATCATTTCCCTTATTTATCCTCTTCCTTACATTTTAGGACGTTGGCCAGGAATAAGACATATAGCGGGCCTCAAACTTTTTATTATTGCCTTAATCTGGACCTTGGTTACTTTCGTTGTTCCGGCTATTCAGTCAGAAGTAGTTTGGGATCAACAGACATGGATATTAGCCGCTCAACGTTTTTTTATCATTACTGCGATTACTATTCCTTTTGATGTGCGTGACAAAGAAATTGACCATCCTGATATTATGACTTTACCAATGGTGGCGGGATCTAAAAATGCATTGATGGTTGGTGTGTTTTGCATTTTCGGAGTAGAACTGTCTATACTAATACAATATTTTCAGCATGGCCTCTTTACAGGTTGGCAAACATTTGGATTATTTATGGGTCTGGAAATTATGATGCTTTTTATCCATCGAGCTCTTCCCGTAAAAAATGATTTGTACTATTCATTCGCCTTAGAAGGAACACCAATTTATTTGGCTGCCATCGTCTATATTTTCAGTTTATTTTAGCACAAATTTATCGCGCGCATGCAATTTGAATTTAATGTAGAATACGCAAGGGCTCAAGATCAGGCAGACCCGTTAAAGCGTTTTAGAGACGAATTTCATATTCCAATGATAAATGGCAAACCAGCCGTTTATTTTACAGGAAACTCTTTAGGCTTGCAACCAAAGAAAACCCAACACTATTTAAACGAAGAATTAGAAGATTGGAAAAACCACGGGGTTGAAGGTCACTTTCATGCCAAACGCCCATGGATGCCTTACCATGAATTCTTTACTGAAAGCCTCTCTAAAATAGCGGGTGCTAACCCCAAAGAGGTTGTAGCCATGGGCACTTTAACTAACAACTTGCATTTGCTGATGGTTAGCTTCTACCGCCCAACAGAAAAGCGCTATAAAATCCTTTGCGAAGCAAAAGCCTTTCCATCAGACAGATATGCTTTAGCAAGTCAAGTTCGTTTTCACGGATATAAAGAGGATGACGCTGTTATAGCTTTAGAGCCTCGCGATGGTGAACATACATTACGTCACGAAGATGTTTTAAAAGCGATTGAAAACAATAAAGACGAATTAGCTTTAGTCATGATTGGCGGTGTAAACTTCTACACCGGTCAAGTCATGAAAATGAAAGAAATTACAAGCGCTGGCCACGCGGCTGGTGCATTAGTTGGATGGGATTTAGCCCACGCCTTTGGTAACGTCCCTTTAGATTTACACGATTGGAATGTAGATTTTGCAGCTTGGTGTACGTACAAATATTTAAATGCTGGCCCTGGTGCAATTGCGGGTATTTTCGTTCACGAAAAGCATTTAGGCCAAACCGACATTCCTCGCTTTGAAGGCTGGTGGGGACACGAGAAAGAAACGCGTTTTGAAATGCCGAATACTTTCGTGCCAATCAAATCTGCAGAGGCATGGCAACTAAGCAATGCCCCCGTTTTCAGCATGGCACCTCAGCGGGCGTCTTTAGATTTGTTCGATCAAACGAGTATCGCTGAGCTTAGAGAAAAGTCAATAAAATTGTCAGGTTACTTAGAATATGTGCTCAACTATGTGGCTAAGAAAAATCAGTGCGATTTTGAAATAATCACACCTCTGTCATGGGAAGAAAGAGGAGCACAAGTTTCCGTGCTACTCCATGGCCAAGGGCGTCCGCTTTTTGACAAATTAATGGAAGAAGGTGTTATTGCAGACTGGAGAGAACCGAACGTAATACGCATGGCACCAGTGCCAATGTATTGCAATTTTGAAGATATTTTTAGGTTCGGTCAGATTTTACTAGATGCAACTATTAAGACTTGAGAGCTAGGTTTTTCGTCTCAAGTAATGGTATGATTTAAAATACTATGGGTTTTTAAAATGGTTTAGAGCAAGGTCTGACGAAGGGTTTAATGAAGAGTTTACAGGTGTAAATGACGAAATAAGCACTGGGGAAAACGAAGCAATAAATCAGAAATAAAAAGACAATTTATAATATGAAAAATATAACAATAGTAGGCGCAGGATTAGTCGGCAGCTTAGCTGCTTTTTACTTGGCTCGAAGAGGCTATAACGTTAAAGTTTACGAACGCAGACCAGATTTGCGTAAAGCGAATATTTCTGCAGGAAGATCTATTAACTTGGTTATTTCTCACCGCGGGTTTACTGCATTGGAGAAGGTTGGGCTTAAAGAGGAAATGGAGAAAATCACCGTTCCTGCAAAAGGTAGAATGACCCACGATACAGAGGGAAATCAAAACTTCTATCCCTATTCTATTCATGGAAAGGCGATTCATTCGGTAAGTCGCGGAGGGTTAAATACTGCCCTCACAACCAAAGCCGAAGAGTTTGACAATGTTCAGTTTTTCTTTAATGAAAAATGCGAGACTGTAGATTTAGAAAATGCTATATGTACTTTTAAAAACTACGAAACGGGAGAAATCACCACCGTCACTTCAGATCTTATTATTGGTTCAGATGGCGCATTTTCTGCCGTTAGAGCAGAGATGACTAAACAACCTCGTTTCAACTATTCGCAACAATACATTTCTGCCGGATACAAGGAAATTCACTTTCCCGCTGCAGCGGATGGAAGCCCGCAATTGGACACAAACGCATTACACATTTGGCCTAGAAAAGAGTTTATGCTCATGGGCTTAGCAAATACAGATAACGGTTTTACGGGAACGATCTTCGGACCTTGGGAAGGCGAAAACTCTTTTGAGTCTGTAAAAACCGAAGCCGAAGTGGAAGCTTATTTTCAAAAATTCTATCCCGATGCAATTCCGATGATTCCTGATTACAAGGAGCAATATTTAAACAATCCAACCAGTGCGTTGGTCATTGTGCGCTGCGAGCCTTGGAATTATAAAAGTAAAGTCATGCTCGTGGGCGATGCATCGCACGCGATTGTTCCCTTTTATGGAGAAGGCATGAATTGTGGTTTTGAAGACATTTTCGTCTTCGATAATTTATTGGATGAGTTTGGTGATGGCGATATGGGCAAAGTTTTGAGTAAATATTCGGAACAACGTGTGCCAAATGGAAACGCTATTGCCGATTTGAGCCTTCGCAATTTTATAGAAATGCGTGATTTGGTTGCAGATCCTAAGTTTATTTTAAGAAAGAAAATTGAAGGTAAAGTTTATAAAGACCATCCAGAAAAATGGGTGCCATTGTACAGCCAAGTGAAATTTACCAACATACAATATGCGGATGCGCTTGCCGCGGTCCAAAAGCAAGACAAAATAATGGAAGAGGTTTTAGCCATGCCCAACATTGAAAACGACTGGGATGATCCTAAAGTGACGGAGTTTATTTTATCCAAAATATAAAGAACTGAAAAGGGCGGCCAATGGCCGCCCTTTTAAATATTTTGATAAACTTAATCTACTTCGTAAACTTGATTGTCTCATCGTATTCAATCAAAATTGGAGCATTAGAATCATCCATTTCGGTCATGCTTAAATCCAAATTAGTTGAATTTAATTTGGTAATCATTAAAGTATCCATACCATCTAAAACCAATAAGTCATTATTCTGAATTGTCCAAGTTAGTAAATCGGCATCCAGTCCTAAACTATCAACTTGACCAGTACCATCGCTATTAAAGGTAAGTCTCATCCAACTTGTAGACGTAGTTTGAGTAAAAGAAGTGTCAAGAGGACCAGCTCCAGTAATTGAAACCATTACACTTTGCTCATCACCAAACCATTTTCCTAAAATTAGTTCGCTAGGTGTAGCTGGAGTTGTTGGTTCCGTAGTTTCTTTTGTACAAGCCACACCCAACAGTGCGATCGCTGCAAATAATAATAATGTCTTTTTCATACTCATTAAATTTAGTTGTTAAAATGTGCGCGAATATAGTTTTCTGAAGACACTCTAGGGCTGCCATAAATCATCTTTTATAAGCCTGTCAAAAAGCAACAATTTATCTATATAATTTACTCTGAAAATTTAGAAATGGCATATTCCTTGTAAATAATTCTTTCATAATTCGTTTGAATAATCAATCGATTACTCATTGAAAGATTTATGCAGTAAAGATCAAAACCATTTTAGTCTCTGAGACGTTATATACAAAGACAATTAGTACATTTACTTACTTGTAAACAATCATTCTGAAGCATAGTTACAGTCCATATAAAGTCTTATTTATATTGCTTTTTGCCATATTAGCAAATCAAGCATCTGCCCAGTTTTACTATGGTCTACACCAAGTGTATGGGAAAAACAGAGTTCAATACAATGAGTTCAACTGGAGCTTTTATCGCTTTGAACGCTACGATATTTACCATTATAAAACGAGCAGACCTATTGCTAAGAAAGCTGCGGAAATAGTAGATCGAAACCTGAAACAACTAGAAGGTTTTATGGATGAACGTTTAGCGGCACGTTTTCAGGTGCTTGTCTTCACCTCACTTACAGACTTAAAACAAAGCAACGTTAATGCCTCTGATGACCAAGCTTATAACACTGGAGGAGTAACCCGTTCTGCGGGTACTAGAATGTTCGTCTACTTTAATGGCGATTACAACCATCTTGAACATCAGATTCGTGCAGGCCTTCTGCAGCTTTTGCTCAGCCACATGGTGTATGGTGGCTTTACAAATAGCCTTAAAAACTCAACACTTTTAAACTTGCCCGATTGGTATGTGGAAGGTCTAATTTCATATGTCGCAGAGCCTTGGTCCCCACATGTAGATCAGCAAGTGCGCGATGGTTTTACTTCAGGATTGTACAAACGCTTTAACACCTTAACTGGAGATGATGCGAAATATGCAGGTCACTCTTGGTGGAATTTTATAGCCGAAACATATGGTCGGGGTGTCGTCAAGAACCTCATCTACATGACTATTGTCAATCGAAGTATTGAGCAAGCTTTTCAATACGTTTTAGGTGTTAACCTAGAAAGTGGAGCTGAGCTTTGGAGAGATTATTATGAAAAACAATATGCCAATTCTATTAATTCAGAGTTCGTCTATGGCGCTGAAGTCATAAAAGGGAAGAAAGAGCATAAAATCTACAATATTCAATTGAGCCCCAACGGCCGGCACATTGCGTATGTAGACAACATCTTGGGAGAATATAAAGTCTTCACCTATAATATTAGTCAAAAGAAAAAAAAGAAAGTCGTTAGGCATGGTTATAAAATTGCACAAAACTCAGATTTCAGTTACCCGCTTTTAGCATGGCACCCCAATAATAGAACACTTGCCATGATTTTGGAGGACAAGGGGTTTGTCTGGATTTACTTTATGGACATTGAAAAAAACAAAATTGAGAAGAAAAAACTATTCGGTTTTGACAAGGTTTTAGAGTTCTCCTATTCACCCGATGGAAAAGAACTAGTGATGGCGGCCATAAAGCAAGGACAGTCAGATATCTTTATTTTCGACCTCTTTTCATCCGTCCCAGAACGTATTACGCATGATGATTATCGTGATGAATTTCCTGCATTCATTAATGGTGGTAAACAATTGGTTTTTGCCTCAAATAGATCGCATGACACAATTATCATAAAAGAAAAAGTTTCAAAATTTAGAGAGAACAACGACCTGTTTATTTATGACCGGAACAGCAAAAACAAAGAGCTTCTGTGGCGTATTACAAACACGCCTGACTTGAATGAAACGAGTCCGCAAGAATATCAGCCTTATAATATTTCGTATCTAAGTGATAAAAACGGTATTCAAGACCAGTACATTTTAGCCATTGATAGTTTCATTGCTTACGTAGACACCTCAACCCATTACGAATACACCTTAGCAAATTATCGAATTACGGAATCTACGCGTAACATTCAAGAGCAGGACTTTAGCTCGGAACAAGAAACAATAGCGCGATTAATTTTTCTCGATAAGAAATACAGGATCTATTTCGATGAACTTGTGGACGCATCTTATTTAAAAGAGGCGCTCAGCGAAAGTTCTACACAAGACAAAATAAAAGCAAAAAACGATCTTAAGAAACTGGCCTCAGAAGCTGATGATAACTATGCTGCTGTTTTAGAAACACAAGATATTGACATCGAAGACTACACGTTTGACGAACGAATTTTAAGGAAGTACGACCGAAGCGCAATTCCAAAAAAGCCAAAGACTAAAGTATTGACACCTGGTACGAAGAAGTCAGAGATGTCGAAAGAAGAGGTTGCCGAGTTTGATATTCCCGGCAGCCGACTTTACAACACTTCTTTTTACCGTGATAACTTTACCGTTCAGATTGACTTTTTGTTCGACAACCCTCAATATCAGGACTACACAGCAGGCTTAGATAATAGCTTGTTAAATTCAGGATTCAACGTTAATTTTAAAATTGGAACCTTTGACCTTCTAAATGATTATCGAATTGTACTTGGGTTAAGAACTGATTTTCAGCCTGTTGCAGGGCTTTCACTTAGTCCAAATTCTGAGATTATGCTTGGTGCTGTGAATAACAAACATCGCATTGATCAGCAATTTGCTTTCTATAGAAGGAGCCAATTGAGAACGGCACAACAATTCTTTTTCTTGCGCTTTTTAACTTATGAAGGACACTATACACTTAGCTATCCGTTTACAGAAGTTAGTCGCGTATCTTTAACAGGAGGTTATAGACATTCACGAAGAATTGTTTTATCCGACAGCCCGCTTTCATTGCCATTGCCAGATCAATATAAACAACATATAATCTTAAGGGCTAGCTATGTGTTTGACAACACTCGGAAAAAAGGGCTAAACCTATACAATGGTGTTCGCTTTAAGTTATTTACAGAATACTACGAAAACGTTACCAAAAGCAATACAGGACTGCATACTTTGGGTATCGACTTCAGACAGTACGCTCCGGTTACAAAAGATATTATTTGGGCAAACAGACTTGCTATTGGGACCTCTTTTGGAAAAGAAAAGCTTTTGCATTATTTAGGTGGTGTTGACAATCAAATTAATCCAAAGTTCAACGGAGAAATAGATGTAGACCAAACTCAGGATTACCTCTTTCAAACTGTGGTTACTAACATGCGAGGCTTTAGACAAAATATTAGAAACGGAAACACTTTTGCGGTCATCAATTCAGAATTGCGCATTCCCGTTTTCAAAATGTTAATAAACCGCCCTATTAAAAGTGACTTCATTTCAAATTTCCAAGCGATAGGTTTTGCAGATGTAGGTTCCGCCTGGAATGGACCAAATCCGTTTAGCGATGAAAATGCATTTAACAATGAGGTTATTGGAGGAGACAATCCTTCTCTGACTGTTGTTTTAGACAGGCAAAACAACCCAATTGTTGGGGGTACAGGTTTTGGTTTAAGAACGCGACTGCTTGGCTACTTCGTTAGATTAGATTGGGCTTGGGGAATTCAGGACGGAAGAACGTTACCCCGCATATTCTACTTTTCGCTTAGCACCGACTTTTAATCAAAAGGTTGCCTTAAAAAGCTTTTCAACTCGTGACCCGCTTTCACATACTCTAGCATTGTTGGCATAAGTTCCTTACTGTATACCAATTCCGGATCTAAATTCGTGTGGTAATAAAACTGCTTTTGAAAAAGGACTGAATGCTTTTCTGCTAATACTTTTAATTCTTTGGGCACTCTTTTTTGTACTTCTCCTTTTATCCCTTCTGGGAAATGCGATAAAAACGCTTCATCGGAAATCAATTTATTAAACGTTTTAATGTTATTTCCGATATGAGTGCGCATGGCTAAAACGGCATCTGTTTTGCCTCCGTACATACCTCCATAAATGCCAATGTGTTCTGGGCTCAACTCAAAATAATGTGCAGCATAGCTCTGGTTTTTTCTCCCTTTCGGGGAAAGCACAGCCGACACATTTGTTTTATAAGGCGTCTTGTCTTTTGCAAAGCGGATGTCTCTGTTAATTCTGAAAATAGCATCTTTCGGTGCGATGAGTAATTCTGGTTCGCAGTTAGACTTCACTTCTTCAATTAGATCGCCAACAAACTTTTTAAAGGGCTCTTTTACCACTTTCTCGTAGCGTTTTCTGTTCTCATCAAACCAGCTCTTGTGATTATTTCCGGCCAATTCTTTAAAGAACTCTAAAAAGTCAGGAGTAAAGTATTGCATTCTTATTTTTTTGTAAATGAATAAAATAGAGGTGATTCTCTGTATTTCTTCCTTCGCAAATTAGCCAATTTGAAAATCACTTTCCATTCCCTCAAATTCTTTCTAGACCAATAGAACGCTATTTTAGCAATCTTAAAATTTTAAAGAATCGGTTCTACTAAAAAATAATAAGGCATGTATATAAATCTATTGACTGATATTTCTAATGGCGTTGCAACAGTAACTCTTAACCGCCCCAAACAATTAAATGCGCTTAATAAAGAAACCATTACTGAACTAAGCGCTTGTCTAGATACTCTTGCTTCAGATACAACTGTTCGTGTTTTAATTCTCACGGGATCTGGTGAAAAGTCTTTTGTTGCAGGAGCAGACATTAAAGAATTTGCAGATTTTAATGTCGAACAGGGCAAAGAGTTAGCTGCTAAAGGACAGGACATGCTTTTTAATAAAATTGAAAATTACACTAAACCCGTTATTGCTGCCGTAAACGGTTTCGCCTTGGGCGGAGGATTAGAACTAGCCATGAGCTGCCATGTTAGAGTGGCCTCAGACAATGCACGTGTTGGATTACCTGAAACTTCGCTCGGTGTGATTCCTGGTTATGGGGGAACACAACGTTTAGCTCAACTCGCTGGGAAAGGTAAAGCGATGGAGTTGGTTTTAACGGCAGGCATGATTAAAGCAGATGAAGCTTTGACTTGGGGCATCGTTAACCACGTTGTTCCTCAAGAAGAGCTTTTAGCGACTTGTCAAAAAATAGCAAGTAAAATGATGTCAAACTCTCCAAATGCACAAACTGTGGCTATTTCAGTGATAAACGCAGGTTTTAAAGCTGGCGTTGATGGATATGAAGCCGAAGTAGAGGGGTTTGGGAAATGTTTTGGTACTCCTGAATTTGTAGAAGGGACTTCTGCTTTTATGGAAAAACGCAAAGCGAATTTTTAATAATCATTTAATTGATTCTATATTCGGGGCATTCAACTTAACTTAAAAAAACACTTATGGAAGACGGATTTGGAATTGTAGGCGGATTAATTTACTTGGCAATTTTCATCGTACTTATTGCTGGTTATTGGAAGGTCTTTGAAAAGGCAGGAGAACCTGGTTGGGCTGCAATTGTGCCTATTTACAACTTATATGTCATGCTTAAAATTGCTGGAAAACCCGCATGGTGGTTGCTTTTAATGCTTATTCCATTTGTAAACTTGGTTATCGCAATCATGGTTAACCTGGAAATTGCAAAACGTTTTGGAAAATCTGATGGGTTTGGAATTGGCTTGACTTTCTTAAGTTTTGTCTTTTACCCAATGCTCGGCTTCGGTGATGCTGTTTATCAAGGTGGAAACGGCTTAAGTAACCCTGACATATTAGATTCAGATCTTTAGGGATTTGTCCCTTGTCCATTGAAGGAACATTTCATAAAAATTAAGAAAACTGCGCGCTACTATTCTCTTGGGGAGAGTAGTGCTTCGGTTAAACACGTTTGGTTTTGCCTGCACGGCTATGGGCAACTCGGCAG
>Ga0102887_1000358_pt1 | contig 21064 bp, 37 predicted proteins | sample Colrivmet1550B02_FD_84504 | JGI IMG/M metagenome (GOLD analysis project Ga0102887, IMG submission 84504) | Estuarine microbial communities from the Columbia River estuary - metaG 1550B-02 | ecosystem: Environmental > Aquatic > Marine > Intertidal zone > Estuary | place: USA: Columbia River...
AGTATCCTTCTGTCCTGCTAATGATTTTCCACAACATTGGCAGTTCTTGATTGAATGAAGTTCCTTGTACTTGTACTGTTGAAAATCCTCCCATTCCTTTTCTGATATTATTGGTTTATCTTCTACAAGTTCTGGTGGTTCACATGACTCATGTTTTACACCAGCACCTTTTTTCCACATGACTTTTTCTCCAACTTCTATCATCTGTTCGCAAGTCTTGCATTTTGTTTCATACTTGTTCTTTAATGGAACCCAATTATCTGGGTTTATTGTTTTCATATTTGTTCCAATCCATTGAATACTATGTGATTATTCTTACACATTATTCTTCTACCAGTTTCCCTTGCAAATATTACTGTGCTGGAATCTACCAATAATTCTGACACTTCCTTACAACTTTTACAATCTTCGTTTATCATGCTAACACCTCCTTTTTTGCTCTTATATTTTTCCCCTTATGTCTTAATGGTACTCCACAACATGGACAAAATCTGTTAAATTCAATTTTTCGAAACCATGTTGCACAAGTGGAACAATAGTTATGGTCTACATATTTGTATCCAGTCATTTTTGGAATATGTTGTAAACCCACACATTTTTCCTTGCATATTCTTACCATTAATCCAAATAATATGATTTAGATATTTATTTGTTCCTTTGTCGCTTGGTTTTTCGTTTTGGTGGGCTTTTGAACTGGTTTATACTTTCATTTAACTTGCATATACTGCATATTATTTCTTCTGAAGTTGCATTACAGTTTTTGCAATTCACTTCTATACTTTATCCTAGCCTTTCTATTAAGTTCTTCCCTATTATCCCTGCCATATTTTAACTGTTTATTCAAAAAATATTCTTTATTCTTTTGATAATATTCCTTCATGTATTGTGATTTTCTATTTGTCCTACCATATTTTAGAGAATATGCCCTAGATTCATCCCTATGTTGCAGTATCTTGCACATATCACAGTATCTTCTGGTCATTTGTCCACGCAATGACTTGTTCATATCCCCATACTGAAATAATTTGTGACATCTAACACAACCTCTAGTCATCTTTTCCATTATTCTTTTCCTCGATTCTTCTTTCTGCAAATTTCTTTTCGGCTTCTATGCTTTCCAAATATTCAGGGTGTTCGTTTACAAACATATTCAATATTACGTGAAAGTATTCGGTTTCCTTGTCTCCAAGATCCGTTGTCTTGAATAGCATAAACATTGGATACATCAGACTTTCCATGACATACTGACCCTTGTATGAATAGAATAATTCGTTGTATTTGTCAGACAGTATGAAATCTTTGGTAATTACCCCTGCTTCTAACAAAGGTTGTTTACATCTTTTGAATACATCCGTGTCAATTAGGTTAGTCAATCTCTGTATCTATCCCCATCTGATATTGATATTTGCATATCGCCATCATTGTTTAGCCCAGAATATAGGACAAAGAATCCTCGTTTTAAAAGTTCCAATACGGTTTCAGTTCCAACCAACGGTTGATCATCTTGATCTTTGTCATATGTGAATATTATCATATCGTCATCTTCATCATCACAGGTTGACTCCCCATCTATATTGTCATTGACATATTCTATTATTTCCTGCTTGTCATTGTCTGATAGAACCATGATAAATTGTGTTTCTTGTGAAATATAACCGTTACTTGAATTTTTTTAACACAAATTTCTTTCTTCTTTTTGACCAACCGAGAAAAGTTTTTTGATCATTATATTCATTAAGTTGTTTTATAATTTCTTTTGCCAATCTTTTATTGTTTGTGATATTATGTGTTTTATCTTTTGAGTCTATCAAATTTTATAGTGAACCAGTTCCCATTGCATAGATGCCACCTATGTGTAAGTCTTTCATTAATTGAGCTCTAATATGACTGTCTAAACTGAAATATGGTTCATATTCATCCCCACGTTCAGAGTCATAACCAGCTACAAACAACCAATTTTTTCTATCTTCTATACTTGCATCATCCCAACTTGATCTTGCATGATCTTCCATATCTTCAGTTGCATATGATTCTCCATCTAAAACGTTTTTAATTTTTTGATCCACATCTGCTTGTTGTTCAATATCACTTCTACTATCCCAATTTCTTCCTGTATAACCACTTGCTGATGGCATTGAATAAGCATCATAATTACCGTAAGCATCTTTTCCTTCATTTACGATTGTTTCTACTGAATTCCATAAAGCATTAGTATCTGGTAATTTTCCACCGAGTCCTCTTAGTTCATCTAAATCATCTTCCCATTGATTTACACTGCCAAAATCTTTTTGTGGGAAATTATCTGCTTCTACATTAAAACTTCTTTTATCAGTGGGTAATTTTTGTATAAGTTGATCGTTTTCAATATCTGCTTCAAATCTGGATGTATCATCTGATTCTCTTGCAATTGGTTTTGGTTGTTTACCTAATTTATCTAAATGTGTTTCAACAGTTCCTTCTGCAATTTTAAATACATCTTCATAAATTTTAATTGGATCTTCTCCCTTTTTGTTTAATTGGAATTTACCCATGTAAAATGTATGAATATAGGTTATTTAAGTATTAAAAAAGGCGTAAGTCCTATTATAGAACGTATTGGCTATTCGCCTGTTACGAGTCTAAACTCGAATACATGAAATCGTATCTATGGACTTACGCATCTATTTTTGCCGATTTTTTGAATCTGCATTAATAATATTACGCATTTGTGTTATAAAAAACTTTAGTTTTTCAAGAATTTCAATATAAAATGTAATTATTACAACTAATGTTGTCAAATATTATAAATTATAATCTATAAACAATTATATTGACTATTTTGTAAAATTAAACTGTGAAATACAGATGTAAATGTGGTTGGTCAGCTAAACAAGTTATGATAGATGATGAAACATTGGTTGAAATAATAGATCATAACAAATTTTGTAATCCGTCAATCTCTTAATTGTTTTTGATTCCAACCTCTATATGCTTCATCTGTCTCACATTTTAGGCACGAATTAAAGAAACTTGGTTTGCCACATTTATCACATTGGTTTATATCTCTAAGATAATCTTTGCCGTTAAATGATTTTTTGAGTCCTTTGATAAAATTACTTACAATACCCATAGAAATATTAGAATAATATTATAAATAAGTATTAATAACCAAACATAAACGCTGATAAAGTTATCCAAGCACCAACAACTAAACCTATTCCTATTACGTATAGTTTTGACTGACTATCCACAAAGAATAGTATGATAAGACTGTAGATAAGTCTTACCCTACCATTCAAATGGGTTTCCAGCAATCTTTTTGATTACTTTGTCTACTTCTTCTTTGCTTCCAACGATTGTAATCACTGGAATACTTTTGTGTGAGTAGCTGGTTGTATTAACTCTATGTGAACCAACTGTGACATCTACATCACTTTCTATTACAATCTTCATGATTGCTTTTGTAGGTGGACAAATACTTTTTGTTCCTTTCATCATGGCTTGTCTTGCATCTTCATTTTTTGGTGTTATGATACTGACTTGACATTTTTCAATTGTCCTACTTCCTTTGGTTACTTTTGCTCCAACAATTGATTGGTGTCTTGGAACTGTTTTGATCCAATCATCTTGAATTTTTTGATGACTTGTACTTGATCTTATTTTTGATGGCTCACTAATTGCTTTAGTGATTTCCATATCCCATACATAGTTCATGGTACTTTTCCATTCACCAACTTTCATCCATGATACTGTAGGACTTCCATATTCAATTCTGGCTCTGCCAATCTGTGTTCCGTCATATGGTCTGTTGTTATCCCATCTATCCCACATGATTTTATACTTGCCGTTATGTTGCCATTGTGTTGATTCGATAACATGGATTTTTCCTATGCTAACTGTTCCGTCAATCATGGTTATGACAGATCCTTCTCTTGTGACTTTAACAGAACTTGGAATCATGGATTTGACTTTCCATTCTGCTTCTCTTGCTATTTTTTCTTCTGTTGAGATTTTTGACACACTACTTTCATCAACTTGAGTGCTTGATTCTATTGATTGATTCATGTATTATGTAGAGTATACCCTCTATTTAATACTATGCCAAGATTTATAACATACTTCCAAATGGAAAAAATGAACTTCCAAACGAAAAAAGTAGACTTCCAAAAAAGAAGGTATGGATAGTATCTTTATGATACAATCAATAATCTATGCTACTGGACAAGCTGACCAAAAACAGTCTTGACAACTGTCGCAACCACCCATTTTAATCAAGTTTTTAGATTTACACTCTGGACATTCTTCAAAATTTCCTGCCATTCATATCATTGGTTATTTTGTGTATATTAGTATGATTTCTGATAATTTGGTTCTTTGTGGTTTCTTTTTTGAAGTATCTTCTTCAGGTTTTCTATTCCAAAAAGTCAACGCCAACCTCCACCTGTGCCGACCCAATTATATCCTTGTCGAACTTCAAGTGCCTTTGTTGAATATATCATTGCCATTAGAGAATCCTTTGGATGGTTGAACTGTTTTCTTGCCCTTTGTCTGCCATCTGGCTTGTCCTCGTCAATCTTATCCGTTAAGTCTTTTCTTGTTAAGTTTGTAAGATCAGAATAAATAAAGTCAATCTTTTGTTTGCTGTAAGGTTCTGCTGGAAACATTAACTTGTGTTTTCTCTTGTCCATATTGTATCTGTCATCTGGATCATCAACCATGATTCCCATTAGATCAATAAATTCCTGTATTGCCGTTGTCTTGTCTATCTTAAGATGTTCTCGAATTTCCCCATGCTCGTCTATCTTTTTGTTGAATTGTAATACGTTCTTTGTTTCATCCCCGATACTTCTGCAACCGAAAAAGTTGGAACTTCCAACTCCATTGAACGGATGTCCAGTAAGTCTGTCAGTTCCTCCGTCTTGAATCTGCTGAACCTGTATTGCTCCGTAACCCAGATCACCAACCCCAATATCACACTGGCATTCGTTGAAAAGTTCTGCAATATACTTTGCCTGATCAAGTTGGTTTTCTGCTGGTCTTGGTTCCAAGTGAACAAGTTGGTATCTGCTAATCTTGTCTTGTGTAAGTGTTTCTGGTTGCAAAATCCATTCTATCATAATACTGATTACTGTTTGTGATGGGTTTCCACTTCCAAAGTCCACACCCATTGTTATTGTTACTTCCTTTCCGAACTGATCCTTGATGTCAGCAATTTCCCACGGATCCATTATCTTCAGTCCTTCATTGCCATAAAACAAATTGTCGATCATTTCTCTTGTAATTGGTCTGCGTTCTGCATGGTAAAATCCACCCATTACGTGGCTTGTAAAAAGATGTGGACTCATTTTTTGTCTCTTTGCTTCTATTGCATATTTCTTGTCAATGTTATACATTTTTGGATTTGTTGCATCTGCCGTACTTAGTGGAATATGTGGAATAATTGTTTGTGGAATATGGAATCCATGCCAATCCCTGCTCTTTTGTGGCTCGTTTGCTCTCCATCTTCCTGACATTATTCCCATCAACCTGTCATCTGCAATTAATCCCCACTTGGTCTTTTCTGTATCTTCATCTTTAATCTCTCCAAATATCAGATCATTTCTCCAACCTTGACCCTGAAATACAACTCCTGCCGAATCTATATAATCTTCACTGTTGTCAAACACCCATTGTCTTTGATCCGTATCACGCCATAATTGTTCATATGGAGATCCACTTTCTCCACCTACTCCAAGTACGCTTACTTTTCCCTGAGTAATTGTCATCACGAGAGGAATACGGTCAAAGTATTGCATATCCTGATATTGTGCTTCGTCAAGCATAATATGAGCTGCTGATTTTCCCTCTACGTGATGATATTGACCATGATCTGTTGTAATATAAATTGTACTATTATTCTTTAAAGAAATTTCCCCTACGTTACCTAGTCTATTTCTTGGAAACTTTTTTAGAACATCTGAACCGTCAAACGTTCCAATTTGTAATTTTTGTCTTGAAAATCCAGCTTTGTTAATGTCATCGTATGTTACATAAACTAACTGTGTATTTCTTTTAGTCGTTGCTTCATGTGCAAGTACATCGGTGGTATATGTAGACTTAAAAATCTGACGACCTCCAAGAATAAATTTATTGTTAAAGTTGTCATTATATATATCTCGCCAAGGTGGCATTATAACTCTTTTTTTGCCCTCTGCCTTTGGTCTTATTTCCCTTATCCAGTCCAGAATATCCACAGGTACTTTTGGAAGTTCCTCTCGATTTGCAAGATCCTTCTTGAAATATCTGTCAGGTATTCCCCAAACTTCGGGCATATCATGGTATATAAACATTAGTTATTAAGTATTACTTGGGTTAAATAAAAAAATAAAAAATGGTGTATGGACTAGAGTCCTAATACATCAACCATAACTTTCAATTGATCCATTGCTACTGCGTACCAATTGTTAGCTAATTGTTTCCATTGATCTCTGTCATTAGTGAGTGTTACAACTTGTGCTTCCAAATTAGCAATCTTGCTATCTAGAACACTTGTATCACTTGCTGAAACTACTTTGGCATTCAACTCTGCAATCGTTGTTGTTGCTGTAACGTTTGCATTGTTTAGTGTCACAATCTGTGATTCCAAGTCTGCAATTTTTACATCCAACGTTGTATCATCTTGCAGTGATGTGATTGTTGCAAGTTGTGTTGCTGTTTGGTTTCCTAATGAAACTATTTGTGCATTAAGTTCGTCTTTCTCTTGTTGTAGAGATAAAACAGTCTGCTCCAATGTTGTAACTGATGTTGCTGTCGTGTTAAGGCTTCCAATCTGTGTAGTTAGTGATTGTACTTGGTTGTTATGATTATCTATTGCAACTTTTTGATCTGCAAGTTTTGTAATAGAGTCATTGAACTGTGCTGTTACTTCTGCAAGTTGTGTTTGCAAAGTAACAATATCGACATTGCCTTCATATTCTGCTACATTGAATATTGCATCATCTGATATTGATTCAAATGTTCCAAGTGTTACGTCACTTGTTGCACCAAAGTCAACTTGTTCCTCGACTATTGGTTCTGGAGTTGGTTCTACAACTACAGGTGCTACATAGACAGGTGCTGGTGGTGGTGCAACGTATGGCTTTACAATTTCAATTGTACTTTGTTGCATACCGTTTAGATCAGATATGTAATACATACCTTCAGTAAAACAAGTAGTTCCACAGTTTACAACTGGAAAATTCAATGCGATTGCATCGTTTACAGGAATTGTTCCCTCAAACCAACCGTGACTTACAAAGTTGATTGTGTTTTCACCATTGTTGTGTATGATTATCTCTCCACCTTCTTCAACAGTAACATTGAATGGATAGACATCAACATTGACATAACTGGTTCCATCTCCTTCAATTGCGTAAGCATTTCCCATGCTTATTGTTGCAATCAAGGTCATGACCATTAATGCTGTGATTGTTTTCATCATTGAAGTGTAATTTGCATTACATAATATAAACTTAAGCGTTTAGGTGTTTTTCCAGAAAACAAGTCAGATGCATATAATATCTTCCTCTTGCACTTTCAAAAAGACAAACATATTCTTCAGGTTCTCCACTGTAGAACATTTGTTTGCACTTGTCACATTTCATGTCTTAATAGCCGTCAGTATAAAGTTAAGTGTCTTTCTTTTTCTTAGTTGTGCTACCATGTCACTTGTTATCTGTTGATTCCAATTCATGTAATGTTTTAGAAATACTAGTATTTTAATACTTTACAGAACTTGCAGTCTTTGTTATTTTTAAAATGTTCCTGATACTTTTCCACGCCCTCTTGATCATACCAGTTACTCATTCCTGTTTCATAAATTTCCTTGTGAACCATCATCTCAAAGTCATCTGTTTGCAACCATGCTTCATGATCCTTGTCTGCACAAGTTTCGTGTTTACGGAAATATTTTTTTCCACACCAGTTGCATTGGTTTATACTCGTTCACCACAGTTTCTGCAAAGATTCACACTTACTTCGAAACCATCCTCATCTAACTCGTATTCCTCATCTATTGGGAACTCGACATGATCACATGGAAGTCTTGAGACTCTTTCCTCAAGTGCTTCTATTCTTTGAAGCATTTCCCTGTAAAGATCGCTGTAAGGATCTTCTTGTTCTGGATTCATACTCATGTTGTTACTCCATGCAGTTGTTGTAATTTAAGTGTAACTGCCCAGATATGTTTGCACTTTAGATTTCTGTAAACATGATCCTCACATTCACAGGTTTCCTCAACATAGTTGACATGGTATGGTCTGTTGCCATGCACAACTGCATTGGGAGATAAAAGTAAAACGACTTGTTTGTCCTCAATTAGTTTGAAGGCTTTTTCAAGTCTTGGGATTGCTTGGTTATACATCAGTAAACCTCACTTGGTGGCATTGGATGCCAATCTTTCTCCATCGGTCAACGACTTTTTGTCTGTCGTCAAATGCTACCTTTGGATCAAATCCTGCTTCTCTGATTTTTCCTAAGAGTTCTTCCTTGACATCATCATCCCCTCTAAAGTCTCCATCTGCTCTAAGGAACAATGCACTATGCTTGATTCCAAAGTTTGCAAGTTGCTGTTCAGTGACTTTTCTGTGTCTCTCGTTTCTTGCAGAAGTGATAATTACCCTGTGTCCACTTTCGATAAGAGATTTTATTACACCAGTAACATCTTCCTGTTCAACATCATTTTCAAGGATTACTTCATCATCCAAGAATATTTTCCAATTTAGTTTTTTGCCTTTCTTTGCACCTGCTTTTGCTAGTGCATGGCGTTTTTCAATGTTGACTATGGTTCCGTCAACATCACAAATTACATCAAATTTATCTTGTTTCATGTATACTATAGATAATATACTCTATATAATAGTATCGGATACTTCGGATTCCATCAAATCTTCGTCAATATATGACTCTAAAAAGTCTATTTTCTCTATTGTGAATAATTCCCTGCACTTTGTTAGAATGACATCTTTTGAAGTCAGCAAATAACTGACATCTTCCTGACATTCCATATTGTCAATGCAGTTTTTTAAAAATACAAGCATTCCTAGATATGTGTAGAAACTACTTGATGATCCGTCATTTAGAGGATCCATATTGTATATGTTCTATACTTTTATTTATCAGTTTCCAATATTTCGCCAATTAATTCCTGACAACCCATTAGATGCCTTACCTTATCCCTGTTCTTTGATTCTACTCCAGATTCAAACATTGGTTCTTCCTCAACAATCTTTACCAATTGTTCCAAGACTTCCATTGTATGTACCAAGTCTAAATCAGTAATTCTTTCCATAATCACTTTATTTTTAGAATTTGTCTGACATAAATTCTTTTCCATAGTTCTTTTCCAGCAAATGTTCCGTTAGATTGCATGGTATTCCTTTTTCACCGTCTGTCATAAAAGAGGCATCAAAGAAAACATACGCAATATATCTTCCAAACTTTCCCTTCTTGAATACCTGTATTATGACTTCCTTTCCAAGTATTATATTCCTTACATAATCCCTAACCATAATTCCTTCGGGCTTTGACTTTCCTCTAACCTCTGGCGTGTTAATTCCTGCAAGTCTTATCTTCTCTTTTACAGTAATTGAAAATCCCAAGTCTACTTCAAACGTGAACGTGTCACCGTCATACACATCTACAATCTTTGCTTTATATTCATACAAGTCCGTTGTTAAAATGATCTAGTTCCTGATAAAGTTTGTCTGCCTTGTCCAATCTTCCTGTCACATGAAAGTGTATGTCTGCCAACATTCTTAGATCATGATCCGTTAGTTTTGTTTTGAATATGTCATATGAGTTATACATAATCATGTCCAAGTCATCAACGTGTGAAATCATATCAATCATTTTTTGTTTTGTTTCTTCATAATCTGACATGATATACAATGGTAACATTATTATTTAATGGTTTCTAACACACGGTGGTTTTCGCAATTATCATGTCAACACATTTTGGCTTTTCAACTTCAGGCATAAGTATAATTATAATTGCTATTAAAAAAGTGGAAAGTATTATGAGCTTGTACTCATAAAGTCTTTTCAATAATGACATTGGCATTCGCAAAAGGTATAGTCAAACTCTATCTTGCATGATCCTGCATCACACAACTTTGGTCTTTTCCCATCAATGCCTTCTATGCCATTATCCTTTACGCAATGTGAACAAACCTTTCCCCTGACCATATGATAGTTATATAAACTAAGGTATTATGCTTTTTTTAGACATATTGGGCAATGTTCTGCACAACTGTCTTTTAGATGAAAACAACTTTGTTCATAGCACTTATCACACCAGTTCTTGTAATCATAAGTTGTAACCACTATATTCAATAAATATTCAACTTATTATATTTTATTGTTCTGCTCATATTTGTATTAATTCCAATGTAATGACAATCGAAACATTGTTGTGATGATTCCCAGCAGTGCTTTCCTGTACAACCTGTTGACTTTACAGTTTTATTGCATATTTTACATCTTACCATTATCTTCGTCAAATTTTGCCACTTTTATCTTTTTCCACCCTTCTGGAACTTTTACATCCCAACAATCAACAAACTCGAATGGAATATCAATGCTTTCATAAATCTTCTTTTCGTCTTTGTCCAAGACTTTCATGCGTTTATTTCCTGATGAAGTTCCCTGATCAATCTCTTGTACGCAATTCTAGTTTCCCTAATCTGTGAAGATAGCCAATTGACAGTATCTTGATTCATTGCATAAAATTAGGTTGTTATGACATATAATTGTTTAGTATGCCTTGAGCCATCTGTTCTCGCCTTTGTTACTTCTTGACTTTAACCTGAACAACTCGTTGCAACATGGACATCTGGGTGATTTTATCTTCATAAACACTTTGCACTCACTGCAATATTTTTGCCCACTTTCATATCTTTTGACTTTGGGAGAATTAGGCAATCCCTTGCATGATCCTTTGCAACTCAATCTATACAACCAATTCCGTTACAAATCTCACATTTTATCTTCAGTCTAACGCCTGTTGAAAAATCAGCATTATAACCTCTCGAATAACATTTCTTACAACTTTTCATATTGATTTGTTTAATTATGTAAATATAACTTTTACTTTGATATTTTTACAGATTGTGAATCTACTGTATATGGATTGCAGGTTCCTATCATATATTTTATTGACTTTACCATTGCATCATTATTCTTCAAGTTTCCACTTAACAATGGAATTACTATTTCATCCCAGCAATTATCACAAACGTTTCCACTAAAGTAAGTATTATCATCTCGATCTTTCCATTTGCAAGTTATGAATCCACTTCCATAACCTGATTTATCAGAGTCACATATTGGACATAATTCATTGTGTTTAGTATCTTTTACCCAATCTGTCATTTCTAATACAATGTAATATGGATTATAAATACTTTAACAAATGTTGAGTTTTGTTGCACATTTGTAATGATACCACTTGTGATTCTTTGTTCTTCTACTTGCAATCTTTTCCCCTACCTTTATTTCCTTTTCACAGTTCTTGCATATTGCCGATCCCTTTCTTGTTATCATTGCCTGACTTAGAATTGTAATGTTTGTGTTTGGACTTGTGATCATATTGAATTGTCTTGCATTGATTATTTATTCGTTATCGTGATATCTCTTGAAGTGTCTTTCTGCATCAACAATAATGTCCACAAAATCCCCTTTCATGATATAATCACAATCCTGTGCTGGACATTCGACTTGCATGGATTCCGTCAATGCTTCTTCCAACATACCTTGAAACTTCTTTTTTTTGTTAAATTTTACGATCTTTTCTGCACATTGGTACATATGGATTGATCCACTTTCACAGTATTCTCCACAATACCAGCACTTCATATTACGTTATTATATATTGTAATAAAAAAGTATTTCGGAAGTTCAGGGTAATCTGGGGTTTCCTAAATAGATGCAAGTGATCCATCTTTCAAACTGATATCCTCTAACACATGATCTGCTCTCGAAATCATTTCTTTTTCTTGTTCTTTTGTGATATCAGATCTACTGCCAGTGACAAATTCAGACTTGGTTCTTAACAGTTTGAGATCTTTCTCGTCTTGCTCGATTAACGGAGCAAATTCACTACATCGCACACTTACAAAAGCAGTTGGATCTTTTTTTGAAATATCACCCAACAAACTTAGTATTTCTTGTAATCGAGGTTGTGCATGGTCTATCTCGATTATCAGTTTTATGTCATCAGGATGTTCTGTTTCCAGATCTCCTTTGATGACTTTACCTCTTTGTTTCATACTATACCCTAGATAATACCATTAATAAACCTATTGATTAGTCAGATTCGGTTTTGTCTAATCTTAACTCGACAAATACTGGTAAGAATAATGATTTGCTATCTGCTCCTTTTCTTGAGATTACTCCGTTACATTTTACTGTAATGATAGTTCCAATTAATTCTTCTTGTCTAGCCCAAATGTCTTTTCTGGTTGCATCATCTAATCCAGTTCCAACACTGGTCTTGATTGAACCGTCTTTGTTCTCGACTTGAATTGCTCCAGTCATTCCACTTGCCTTTCCAGTACCTTCTGCAAATCCAGTTATCTTTAAGTCCATCTCGATTACTTCCTTCATCTTGACACATTGTTTGGATCTTTTATCTTCCCAAGGGTGGTCATTGTTCTTTAAGATAATACCTTCTTCGCCTTTTGCTAACTGTTCTTTGAATAATTCCTGTGCTTCTTCCAAGTTTGCAATCTCGAATGTTTGTACTACTTCAAATAATGGGTTTGCTGGAATTGCTCTTAATCTTGATAATCTTTCGACTCCAGTTCGTCTATCGACACCTTTGTCAAAGTCACATACATCAATTAAATCCCATGCTGTAAATCTTACTCTTGCAACTTCCTCATCACTTACAGTTTCAACTACGGTCTTGTTTAAGATACCATTGCCAGTTTTTCGGTCTAATAATTTGCCTTCACTGTCAACTACGGTTAATTCTCCGTCTAACACAACATTGTCAATACTTGATAAAACTGCTTCAAAGTGTTTGTCCAACTTTGTCATTGTGTTTCCATTTCTGCTGAAAACCACGACTCTGCCGTCACGTTTTACTATTACTCCTCTCATGCCATCCATCTTGGTTTGTGCGAAACATGGGAATTGTATTCTGCCAATTTCCTTGTTTGGACTTACCAACATTACTGGTATTTTGACTTGTGCGTTGCTTTTAGACATATATTATCTAGAGTATATGTTCTATATGAATGTATCTAATCTAGGGTATTTTCTGATTTTTCCATTCTGAACCTCAATTTCAAGTCATCAAGGTATTGTGTAACATCGTCATCATATTTGAAATGGTCATAAAGTGAGTTGAATGTTAAACTTTTGTGTACTGAATTGTTATATGTTGATCTTTTGAGTATGTCGAATGTATGGTTTATTGTTGATCTTCCACTTCTTAGTCTTATCTTAACCTGTGGACTTGCATTGTTTATTAGCCAAAGTCCACACTGAACTTGATTGACACTCATCTTTAACTTGTCTGCAAGTATCTCAACGCTTCTTGTTCCACTTACACTCTTGTTCATTGACATTATTCTGCCATGCTCATCCCTTGTTTTCTGTGATTGTACTTTCTTTTTTATTCTTTCATAATAATTCTGATATATCTCAAGTTTCTGAAAGTTGTTTACATTACGTCTTTCCATGTTTGCCTCAACGACATACGCTTCCTCCTCCTCGTATGAGTCAAAACTCATTACCCTGTACTTTACCTTTAACCCAAGATTCTGACATACTTCAAAACGCGTATGTCCGTCAAGTATGAAATAGTTTTTGCTTACAGTTATTGGCTCTCTTTGACCGTTCTTCATTATTGATTCAGTAAGTATTTGCATTTCCTGTTTTGACGGTCTTGGAACCAGATCAAAAAAGTGATCATTGATCTTGAATGCACTTACAGGCTTTTCCATTACATAATTAAATTTTGACTTAATTTAACTCTTTTGTCAGCATACGTGCAAGACATTCAGGGCATGGAATATATCCATCTCTGTCACTGCTCCAATTTTCAATTATTTCATCATCCAAATCATGCCAACAGTTCATAAACCAAAATATACAACATAATGGAAATTTATATTTAACCCCATTTTCAAACCACTTTTGATCATACCAATCCAACAATGTTTGTAATACTTTAGATTATTTATCGTTATCTTCTAAACCTTTCAAACAACCTTCTTGTACTGTATCGTCTTATTATTGCAAACACCGTATACCAGATGCTTATCTGTATCATCACACTCAAATCTGCTGAAACAATTCCCTCCACATACATTGGTAAAACTGTAAAGTTTAACGTTGTGGATATTATCAACCCTAGTGACACATCTATCAAAGTCTCAAACATTGATCTTTTCTTGGAATCTTTCATGTCTTTAGAAAAAATTAGATTGCAACTAATCTAGCCTTTTTAGTGACAACTACCATTGAGATAATTGCTACTGCTAGTATCATCATTGCGATTGTACCAAACTCTGGAATTACATATGTTCCAATTATTTCTATACTACCTGCTTCTGCCACAAATGGTATAGTTATTGTTCGGTCTAGATCTGTTGCAACTTCGGTGTATTCGGTTTCATAACCGTCTACAAGTACAAAGAATACTTCATCAACCCCATCAATAGTTGAGTCAATGACATCTCTTGGAAGTGTAAGGACTATTTCTCCACCGTCTGCATTTATCAAGTCAACTGTGATTGATAGTGCTTCAGGATCGTTGTATATTGAATCTACTTCTCCACCAGATATTTCATATGCAATATCTGAAAGTGATGGTTGTGGTTCTTCGGTATATTCTAACAAAGTTCCATATCCAAATGTCGTAGATGTTTCAAATCCTTGACTTGTTGAAGTTATTGTATATGTACCAGCATTGCCATATAATGCTCCACCAACAGTAATTGCTGTTGAATAATTTCCTTCCAAGTCTGTTTCGACTTGTGCTACTGTGATCAAGTTGCCGTTAGGTGCTGTGACCATTAAAATTATTGGAGTTATAGTGCTGTGTCCACTTACTTCAATTGTTTCTACTCCCTGATAATCAGGTTTGTCTGTTGCAACAGAAATGCTTTCCTTCTCTACTTGGATTTGACTTTGGGCTTCTTGAAATTCCAAAGTGTATTCCATTCGAGGAGTTTCAGCACTTATTCCACTAATGCTTCCCACAATAATAATTGCAGTCAGCATCGTTAGTAATACTTTCATTACAAGAATAAAAAATAAAGATTATAAAAACCTTTGTCACTGTGGTTTTATCATATCCATAACTTGTGAAAGATTGATTCGTTCAAATCCTTCCAATTTATGTTCAAAGTCTCCAACTTTACTCCACATATCCATGTCTAAAATCATGGAAATTTCTCCACGTAATTGATGACTTTTTACTTCTTCTACTGCTCTAATAATTCCTACACCACCTTGCATCATTGTTCTTTTTTGTTCACCAGTTGCAGAAAAAGAAATTACTACAAACTCGGTGTTTTTTACCTTGTTTAGTTGTTTCATTGTTGTTTTATTCATATCTATACTCTAGAGTATACCCTTAATAAACCTATGTAAAATAAAAAAAATAAAAGAAAAAAGGGTTATTCCCCATTTCGGATTTGATTTTGAACAAAGTTGTTGTTCATAATCATTTCGTATGCGATTGGCTCTGCTAATTTCTCAGCGTTTGCCTTATCTTCATCAGTTGCAACTTTGTTTCCATAGGATTCCATGAAGGCATGATACTCTGTGAGTAATTCACTTTCATAATGTATTACACCATCAGTTCCAAATCTAGCTTCGTTCTCTGCTTTGATTTGTTCTAATGTCTTACCATCATACAAAACTTCACACCCGAATTGTGCTTGGTGTGTTAGTGGATATTGATTGTTTCCACAAATTAGTGATTTGTCAATGTTTCTGTGTGTTGCAGTGTGGTCATCAAAGTTTAGTGCTTGTACGCCTTCAAAGTGTTCTAACAAACTGAATTGTTTGTCATCTTCACCAGTTGGCATTCCTGCATATCCTTGTCCAACTACTTTGAGTAGTTTTTGTTGTCCACGACATTCTTCTACTGCCATTACAAGATCACCTAGATGACCTTCAACTGGAACATTGTTGACTTGCCATAAATTGAACTCTGAAATCTCAAACTCTCTTGCTTCTTGGAATGGTGCTGTTTGTCGATCCATACCTTGTTTACAAGTGTTCAATTCTTTCAAGAGATTCATGTAGACACTATCCGTTACAGTTGCAATTCCTTTTGCTAACTTTTCTTCAATCTCTTGGATTGTTTTCTCGTTAGGTGTTAGTTTTGCTTTTTCTTCTGCAATTTCTGCTAGTGCTTGTTCATTGAGTTTTTGGATCTCTTGATCATATCTTTCTTCTGTCAAAAGGTCTTTGTAATTCTCAAGATCTTCTAATGTATAGACCTCTTTGAATCCTTGCCAAACACATTGAAACTCTACTGACAATTCATCAAAAGTACAAGTTGATCCGTGTGAATCAAATGGTATTTCAACTGTTGCTGTTTCTGCATATACGGCTCCAGTCATACCAATTGTTATTAGTGCAACTATCGCCATTATGTTTTGTTTCGTCATTACGAACTATTGGTTAAATTACGTCTTATAACTGTTACGTAGGTTATATTCTAAGCATCGTACCTAATGCCAAATCCTCATCTATTGTAACAAGTTCGTTAATTGTTTCAGTTCCAATTATCTCTATCTGTCTTGATTCTTTTGCATATGGAATTGTCAAAGTCCTTTGGTTGTCCTCTATGGTTTCTGTAAACTTGCATTCCTCCCCATCAATTAGCAAATAGAAAATATCGTCTTGTTCTTCGTGTTTGCTGTCAATTATTTTTCTTGGCAGTATTGCCTTCAATGATCCACCTTCAGTTGCCGTGATATTTATTATTAACGAAGTTGTATTTGTGTCACTTGTAAAACTATTTACACTGCCTGATGTTATTTCATACTCTATCTGCAAACTTTGTTCTTCTGTTGTTATTTCCCCATTGCCCGATACAATTAGTATCATTAATGGAACTAGAAATGTTTTCACAAATATTGTTTGTTTATTGTTGCTTATTAAAATTTAGTCTAAGAGGGCTACCGTTATTTCCTGTGAAGTACTCTTTGGTAATCCCTGACGACTAGTTAATGATTCTGACTTTGCAATATAAAGTTATGCTGATAAACCTATCTCATCATTCTATTAAAATCGCTTATTCCCATTGCCCTACAATGATGACAGTCACAACCAGAACCAATTGTATCATCATGAAAACATTTTAAACAATGAGTATCATTATCACTTCTGAATACCCAATGTGGTGTTGTATTGTTCTTTTGTTCATTGATACATGGTGTAAATTCCAATGTTGGATCCAATGGCATTATTTTCCTACTATGGCAATTCACATTGTTTTTCATCATCCACGTATTTTGACATGAGTGATGTCCATGTTTTCTGTGAATATGTTCTACAACTTTTTTTTCTGTATCACATGATTCTCCACATTCTATACAAGTTGGTTTCATAAAATACTCTACGGTATACACTTAATAAACCTATCTTTATTAGATGAAGATTTTTTCTTACTTCTAGACTTTGTTCTTAATACTGCTTTACAACACATACATCTGACATCTTCAGTAGATAAGAAAATTCCACAGAATGTGCATCTCTTTTGTCCAACTTCATATCTGATTTTATTTGGAACTGGATCTGCTTGATATTTCTTACAGATGTTTCTGCAAGTTCTACCCAATGTTTCCACATCTATGTTTATTCATATTACAACCAATGACAAATATTATAATAATATTGCCTTTGAGAGTCAGCTCAAGTGTTGGTATGATTATTACAAAAGACTTTGTTAAAAACTTATCGGATCATGATTAACTTTCGGGTTACTCAAGTTTTTCTACCATTTTTCATCATGGCTTTTCATGATCTTAAAGTCAACGAGAAAATAGGGTTTTATCCCTTCGCCATGTCGCCATGACGATTTCTCATCGGAATTGGTTTTGTTAAGTGGCTCTAGAACCCCTAACTAGGTTATTCAATCCTTACTCTATAATGTAATCTACGTTATATAAATATTGTGAATCTAAGTGAAAATTGTAGGTTCACTTGCATATTATTCTGATTCTTTTTTCTTTTTCTCTTTTTCAGTTTGCATCTTTGCTAATTCCAGTTCCTCGTTGGTATGTTTAAATTTTTTCAACTTGACACCTCATAATTCTACATTGCAGTTCTTGCAATTAAGATTTCCAAAATGATTATCCTCTCCACAATTTTCACAAGTTAGTCGCTTCGTCATAATACTTCTATGCTCACTATTTCATCAAATTCGTCATAATCAACCATTACTATTCTTGCCTCTAGTTCTTCAGTTCGTGCTACAGGATTATCGCTTACAGTTAATAGTATTGGATCTACTTCCTCAAATCCTTTTTCTGGTGTTGGGTTTCCTTCAAGTGATTCTCTGGCTTGTTGAAGTTCTGACAAGTCATAACCTCCACCTTCGTCAATTTTACCCATATCCATGTAACAATGTAGAAATTAACAATATTTAACTATTTTTGTTATTCTATCTCATCTTGTTTGTTTTTCCACTCATCAATAATTGCTTTTGGAATCCATATAGATTTTGTTGATTCTCCACCAAAACAGTGACAAACTGTATCTCTTTCATGATTCCTGCCTCTACAAGGTTCTACTATTCCATTTTGAGAATTCCAATCACATATGTCACAAGTGCTTCCCGAACCATCACATCTTTCACATTCACAAGCAATTTCAATTTCTTCCATGTCTGTTCGTTTCATAATGTACCTTAGATAATACACTTAATAAATGTATCTACCAAACAGTGTTTTCTTCATCAATCTGTTCATTGACAACTTTCATTACATCATCAGGAATGTCTACTTCGTAATCTCTTACTCTAACTTCATTCTCGACATATTCACAATCACATCCATTATTACATCTGTGAGTGCATTCAATTCCTCTAGCATCACATTTGTAATCACAGTAGTAACCATGACCATTGCATTCTCTGCATTTGCTTTTGATTGTTACTTTCATAACATACTGTAGATAATACACTATAAGAATGTATCTAATCCAGTTGTATTAGATAAAACTTTGTCAACTGAAGATAGATCTTTTACCTTAACTACCCAATTATCCCACTTGTAAGTAAACCCATCGCTACGAGTAGTTCCTTTTTTGATATAGTTTGCCTTTTTAAAAAAATCTTTGCTGTATATGCATCCCTCTATCCATGCCTTACTTTTATCATTTAACAAACCCACAAAAAAATACATATCACATTTTTGATCATAATATGTTGTAGTACAACAGTCAGTTCCTTCTTTTGGTGGATAATATAAATTCATGGTTTTGACTTCAATGCTGTTGTCATTCCATACCATATCATAATTGTATATCTCATCATTGTTATGTGGTTTTACGCCAAGATAATCTGCAACAACTATTTCTCCTAAAGCACCTATGTAACCTGCTCTAGATCCTGTCTTATTTTGATTCAGAACAACATCAGGGTTGCTTATCAGTCTAGCCCTTTTTCTCATGTCATCTGTTATTGACACTTCTTTCATCTAAAAAGATATACAGTCGTTCCTTATAACTTTTAATAAACATTATTTATAAAATGATAAAGAAAGTTTATTTTGTAAAAATCTATGGCATGATAAATTAAAAGGAAAGGCAGTGCCACGACACTTTTTTTACGCGATATTATTGGTTCTAGAACCAACCTTAACATATACCTTAGATAATATGCTATTAATAAATGTATTGAATAAAAAGAAAAAATTCTAGTTGCTGTGTTCAACTAGAAAAGAATCACCCATCATTCTCATCGTGTCAATTCCCATTGACATCATTGAATCATACACTGATTCTGATTCAAATTCTTTGAATGCACGGTTTTCCTTGATAACCATTGTTCCTTCAGAACTGTCTACAAATCTAAACATCATCATGCCTTTTTGCACACCATGTTTTTTGCTTGATTTTTTTGCCAATACTACTAAATGGTTTTCCCCAAATGGGAATATTTTGCCATATGTCTTTCCATTGTTACAGGCTTGTATCTCATCTATAACACTACGATATCCACCCATGTAAATATTCAAACCACTCATAAATCTGCTATGAATGATTTCTGGGTCTCCTTGAATCATAGTTTTTTCGCCTTTTAGTGCCTTTAGAATTGCTTGATCCATTTCTGCATAATGCTCAACAAATCTTCTTTCGTCAATTGCACCAAAAACATTTTCTGCTACATCAGCTTTCTCAACACCCATTTCTAGGTATTCTTGCAAAGCTTGTTGTTTTGATTTCATGTATACTCTAAGGTATATACCCTTAATAAGTGTATTGAATCATGTATCTTTTAACATAAATGATCGCCTCCTGATTGTTTCATACTAGTAGTAAGTAATACTATGACTTGTACTATTTTTCGTATTATACGAGATTTGTTCGTACTATGATGATTTTTTAGGCTCATATTATTAGTAAGTGTTGGGAACTTATCCATTTTCATTTGTACTGTCCAAAAATATTTTGTACGGTTCATACTGTTAACAAGTGATTGTAATTTATCCACTTTGTTTTTTATTGTCAAAACATTCTTTTTACTATCCATACAATACATTCGCAATACTGTTACTTGTTTTATTTTTCGTAGACTACGAGTTTTTCTCGTACTCTATGAAATTCAATACGTTTATTAAGGGTATTATCTAAGGTATAGTATCATTAGTGAAGCCAATGAACACAGCTTCTGCTGGTCAAGAATGCATCTTGATGACTATTCTAGGCATTAATGGTTACGGATCGTTGATAATGGTAGGTATTCAGGGCAGTACTTCAATGGAGTCTTGAATATTTATTATTATCTAAATTTCATAACACTTACAGTCTTTGTTTTTACAATTACAGTTGCAGTGATACCAGTCCTCTATTGCCTTAGAGCATTTTTTACAAAACT
>Ga0102887_1000384_pt1 | contig 20475 bp, 18 predicted proteins | sample Colrivmet1550B02_FD_84504 | JGI IMG/M metagenome (GOLD analysis project Ga0102887, IMG submission 84504) | Estuarine microbial communities from the Columbia River estuary - metaG 1550B-02 | ecosystem: Environmental > Aquatic > Marine > Intertidal zone > Estuary | place: USA: Columbia River...
CAGGGTTTTACCGTCAGATTCAGGAACGAGTCTCATGTCTATTTCTACAATGACCTCAGCGGGAATAATAGTTCTCACTTGTGCTCCAACCCATGCCGCTTTAATCCCTCTGATATTTAGACTTGGATATTGAAGTGCCTCCTGGTAGCCCGCACCAATAGCATCTCGTTTAGAAATGCCCAGCCTTTTATTGGTTGCTATTTCATTTTCTTCAATTGCATTCAAGAATTCTTGGTCTTTATTAGAGATATCTATACCATCATAAAACCCTTCTAAGGTTACTTTTCCTGAAGCATCTTTTAGTTGACCAATCACTTTGGCAGCATCAAATACAGGGTTTGGTGCATAATTCTGCTATTGGCCACTGTGTTAAGGTACTTTTGGTCCAAAAACCCGCCATTTTGCCGTCGCAATACCTCTGGCGCCAAAAGTGAGTGTTGGTTTATTGGAAAGGTGTCTTGCGCCATCCATAATAAATAAATAGTCTGCCTGTAACAAATCTTTATTATTAACAACCATTTCTGGGAGGGTTGGAGACCCCACTTCCTCTTGAAAGTCTAGTAGCACTTTAATGTTGTATTTCAGGGCAATACTTTTTTCATTTAGTATCTGAAATGCACTGATTAAGGACATTGCAGGCCCTTTAGAATCAGAGGCAGATCTGGCAAAAATATAAGACTCTTTGTCCCACTTTTTTTCTTTTAAATCAGTCAGCTCCCAAGCCCCAAATTTGTTTTTTTCTTTGAAGACGGCTATATAAGGATTCTCTTGATCCCACTGAGCGGAATCTACCGGTTGGCCGTCTATCTGAAGGTAGAAGAGTACTGTGGGTAAATTTGGCGCTAATTTTTTCTCTGCTAAAAGCACAGGAATTCCTTGTGAAATTATTTCTGTAACGGTAAATCCCAAATCTTCAAAAGTACTTTTAGACCAATTGAGATTGTTTTGAATTTGTATTGGGTCTAGTCCATTGTTTGGAATGGATAAAAAATCACTTAAGTTTTCAACTGCTTTTGCGCTGTAATCTTCGGTCCATTTTTCAATCTTTTTTTTTGAAATGTCTTGGGCAATGCAAAAAGAAGAGGCTATTAAGGACAATAAAAGCAGCTTGATTTTCATAGACTTGATGGTTTTGATTGCAATTAAAATATTCAAGCAGGAAAACAGGACCCCACTAATTAATAAAAGTAATAAATCTCTTTTATTATTTTGCTTCTCCTGCTAATTGCAGTGCTTTTATTTCATCCCTTAGTTTAGCTGCTTCCAAAAAATCTAGGTTTTTGGCTGCTTTTTCCATGGTTTTTCTTTTAGCTACAATCATTTTTGCCCTTTCTTCTGGAGTGAGGTAGTTTGGGTCAGGCTCTTGTGCCCTATGATTCGCTTTTTCAAAGTGATAAGCAGACACTGAATTTTTTGTAAGCACGTTGTCTAGGCTTTTATTTAATGCTTTTGGCACGGTATTGTGTGCGGTATTATAGGCAATCTGTTTCTCCCTACGGTAGTTAGTTTCATCGATGGTTTTCTGCATGCTCTTGGTGGTTTTATCTGCATACATAATCGCTTTTCCATTCACATTTCTAGCCGCTCTTCCAACGGTTTGTGTCAGGGAGCGGGCATTCCTTAAAAAACCTTCCTTGTCTGCATCTATAATGGCCACCAAAGAAACCTCAGGTAGGTCTAGACCTTCTCTGAGTAAATTTACGCCAATGAGTACGTCAAAAATACCTTTTCTAAGGTCCTGCATTATTTCTACACGTTCTAGGGTGTCTACATCTGAATGAATATAACGGCACCTCACTTGTATTTTAGTCAGGTATTTAGCCAATTCTTCCGCCATTCTTTTGGTGAGCGTGGTCACCAATGTACGCTCGTCTATAGCGACCCTATCTTGAATCTCGGCCACTAAATCATCTATTTGGTTGGTAGAGGGACGTACTTCAATTACGGGATCTAATAGTCCAGTGGGTCGAATAATTTGTTCCACGACCACGCCCTGTGATTGTTCTAATTCATAATCTGCAGGAGTAGCGCTCACATAAAGAGCCTGAGGGGTGAGTATTTCGAATTCCTCAAATTTTAAAGGCCTGTTGTCCATAGCGGCAGGAAGCCTAAAACCATAGGTCACTAAGTTTTCTTTTCTTGAGCGGTCCCCACCAAACATGGCATGAACTTGCGGGATAGTTACATGACTCTCATCTACCACCATCAAAAAATCTTTTGGAAAGTAATCCAACAAACAGAAAGGCCTAGTTCCTGGCGCCCTTCCATCTAAATACCTGGAGTAATTTTCAATGCCAGAACAATAGCCCAATTCACGGATCATTTCCAAGTCAAAAGTGGTTCTTTCTTCTAAGCGTTTTGCTTCTAGGTGTTTTCCTTCTGTTTTAAAAAAATTAACTTGCTTCACCATATCTTCTTGAATGCTGTGAATGGCATTTTGAAGTATATCAGGCGAGCTCACAAACATATTGGCAGGAAAAATCCTGAGTTGCTCAAACGTTTCTAGGGTTTTATTGTGCAATGGGTCAAACGATTCTATTTCTTCAATTTCGTCTCCGAAAAAATGGACCCTGATCGCGTGATCTGTATAACTTGGAAACACGTCTACAACGTCTCCTTTTACCCTAAAACTTCCATTGACAAAGTCTGCTGTAGTTCTTGCATAAAGTGCTTGAACCAATTGTTTTAAAAATGCGGTTCTAGAAATAATTTGATCTCGTTCTATCCGAACCACATTTTTTTCAAACTCTACTGGGTTTCCCATACCGTATAGACAAGAAACAGATGCAATTACAAGCACGTCTTCCCTGCCAGAAAGTAAAGAGGAAGTAGTACTTAACCTAAGCTTTTCAATATCTTCATTAATTGACAGGTCTTTTTCTATATAAGTACCAGAAGTAGGAATATATGCCTCTGGCTGATAGTAATCGTAGTAAGAAACAAAATACTCTACCGCATTATTTGGAAAGAATTGCTTGAATTCAGAGTACAACTGTGCCGCGAGTGTCTTGTTATGCGCAAGTATTAAGGTAGGTTTTTGAACTTCTTGGATCACATTGGCAACAGTAAATGTCTTTCCAGAGCCAGTAACACCTACCAACGTTTGTGAAGGGGTGTTGGCTTGAATACCACTGACAATTTGTGCAATGGCTTGTGGTTGGTCACCAGTAGGTTTAAAGGGAGATTCCAAAGAAAACTTCATGCCCAAAGGTACAAAAGCACGCTTATAAATACTACAAATCTCTCTTCTTTAGAATGCGGTACGATCCCCAAATAAAAATAGCAGTCCAAGCTAAAACGATTCCCATGTCTAAAAGAGAAGTGCCGTAATCTAGTGCAATTTCCTCTCCAATTTGATTCGCAACGGATTGCACTGCGCTCAGCCTAGAAAAGGGTTCTTTAAGCACGTTAAACATGGCATTTAAAGGGAAGAAACCCATAATGGCGTCTGTGGTTTCTCCATCAAATAATTTCCAACGAATCATACCTCTGGTAAAGCCTTCAAACATTTGCCAAAGGATTAAAAACCCTAGTGCAAATGCAGAGCGTTTTACCAGTATGCCTATAAAAAGACAGAACGAAAAGAATCCGACGAGTTTAATGAAATAGGCCACTAGAAATCTCAGGTCTGTAAATACAATGCCCCATTCCGTATAATCAGAGTAAATACTTCCTAGTATAAGAGAAATTACCGCGACAAATACAGTAGAAACTATGGAGAATAAGACCACAGTTAAGAATTTCGAGGCTATAAACTCCTTTTTAGACAAGCCGTCTATAAGGTTTTGTTTTATGGTCTTATAGGTGTATTCATTGGACATCATGGAGACAATAATAATGGCCAAAAATATTTTCAATAAGGCAGCAACAAAGGTGTTAAAATGCCAAATGTAGGGAAAGTTAAAAATACCTTGCTCTGCCAAATGAAATTTAATAGGACCAATATCAAACTTAATAGCCGCAATTAGCGCTATACCAGTTAGAAGTATAAAATACCCATAAATAAGTGTTTTACTAGCCCTATTGTTCCAAAGCTTAATAAGTTCAATCTGTAATAATCTTTTCATGGGGCTATTTGTTATTGGTGAGTGCTAAAAATTGGGCTTCTAGACTGTCTTTTTGAATGGCCAAATGGCTTAATAGAAAGCCGTCTTCCATGAGTCTTTTGTTTAATTTATCTGCTGCTATTGGCTTTGTTAAGTAAGCCTTTATTAGACCATTTTCTAAAGAAATCTTTTCAAAATCTTCACTTTCCTCAAGATGTGCTTTTAAGGCATCGGCCTTGGCCGAATTTAATAAGACATAGCCGTGATTGGATTGCATTTCAGTTACGGGACCTGCATACAACTTTTCTCCTTTTCTTAAAACCACCACATGGGTACAGACTTTTTCCACTTCATCCAATAGGTGAGAGGCCAATAAAATGGTGGTACCCTGAGAAGCAATTTTTTTAATAATTTCCCTGATTTGATGAATCCCTTGAGGGTCTAATCCATTGGTAGGTTCATCTAATATTAAAATTTCAGGATTGTTGAGAAGGGCAGACGCTATGGCCAAACGCTGCTTCATTCCTAGAGAGTAGCTCTGAAATTTAGAGTCCTTTCGATCTAATAAACCTACCAATTCTAGTTTCTCTGAAATAGTTTCTGAAGAGACCCCTTTAATTTTAGAGACCAGCTTTAGGTTTTCTACAGCGGTCATATAGGGATAAAAATTAGGTCTTTCAATAATGGCACCCACTTTTTTTAATGCCTGATGGGTACTAATTGTGCCTTCAAACCATTGAAAGCTTCCCTGTGTAGGATTAACCACATTGAGTACCATTCCTAGTGTGGTAGATTTACCACTGCCATTGGGTCCTAGAATTCCATATACATGTCCCTTTTCTATGGAGAAGCTCAATTTTTTTACAGCAAATAGACTCCCATAGGATTTGGTGAGTTGGTTAACAGTCAGTATAGTTTCCAAGGGCTTTTTTTATTTAAAGGTTCTTATTATACTTGACGAATTTATCCGTATTTTGTTACAAGAACAATTAATTTACGGCTACATGTCAGAAAAGATGATGTCTAAGAAGAAACCTGCTTTTCCCGTTTCTCCTCAGTTAGATGCTTACCTTAGGCAATACAGTAGAAATATTGGGATTCCAATTTTTTATGAGGATTTATTGCGTTTTCAAGGCTCAGTGGTGGTTTACGACAGCAATGATGAGGACACGTTGTGGGTGAGGGTTTTTTATTCTGAATATGACAGGGAAGAGATTGATCTTAGTCTAAAACAGGTCTACTCCATACTTCATTCAGATGGGGGAGACACCATTATTCCTTTCTTAAATGTAGACGCGGTGGACTATTGTACTTTTGGTAATTCTAAACCATTTAGAATTAAAGTCAGGAATATTCTCAATGACAACTTCACGTATTTTTATGTAAAAAAAACAGATGCCTCTAGGGTTTATGGATTAGAATTAGAACATATTTTGTCTCCGTACAATCTAAATTTTCTTGTTTATAAGGACACCCTTATTGAGGAACATATTGCAGGTATTCCAGGAGATGTTTTTATTAAGGAAATGCTTCCCGATTGTACAGAGTCTGAGAAATCTCAATTGGCTAAAGAATTTGTAAAATTTAATGAACGGTGTATGATTAGACTCTTGGGAGATATGAGGTCATATAACTATGTGATTGTCCCTACCCATGATTTTGATCATGTGGTTTATAAAATACGTGCTATAGATTTTGACCAGCAATCTTTTGAAGGGAACCTAAAGATATATAGGCCCCAATTTTTTAAGGAAAACAATAAAATGGTGGCATTGGTAAAGGAAAAACTTCAAGCCAATTCAATTGATCAGTACAAACTAGAAGAGCGCTCTATAGTAGCCAAAAGGTTTATGAGTTTTGAAGATAGAATCACAGATCTACTCAATATTGCGAAACAAGACACCATTTCTCTTCCAGAGCATGTAAGTTTATTGAAAGAATCCATTTTTTCACTCACCCAAGATATAGCGTTTAAGGAAGCCCCCAATATGGGTACTGTATTAGATTTGGCCTTACATTTTGTGAAGCGAAATTATGAAAATGTAAGCATGCGCCAGATTTTGGAGCAGCGTATTAAGTTGTAAAAAAATAATAGTTTAAGACCCTTTTTGTTCCTTGTTAAAATACACCAGGTAGTAGAACATCCCTTTTTCCTCATCCCAACCTTTTTCTACAAATTTTTCTGCAGATTCAGGATTAATAAAGTCTAGCTTAATCTGAATATGGGTATCTAATTGTATCACATTTTTAATGCTTTTTCGTGCTTGAGAAACGGCTTTGTTGGCAATGTCAAAAGAAGAGACATCTTCAATGCTGTATTTAGGTCCTTTTTCTACTTTATAGTGTTTAAATTCGGGTATTAGTGCCGGATTGTCTATGACTTCATTCATAAAGTTGGTCTCTTCAAATGCATTGTTTTTAGCAAAATGATTGACCGCCCTATTCATAAAAAGTACTTCTTGTTGTTTGTCTTCTGCTGGGAGTACTACATCCTTAGCAAAATTCTGACAAAACTTAAGGTAGTTTTTGGTGTAAAAATTATTGTCTGTTAGTACCGCTACACCAAGAAATTGCTCCAACCAGTATTTGGTGTCATACCTATTACTGTCTACAGAAAGCACTTTATAGCCTGCCTCTGAATCTGTATTAAAAATGAGACAGCCTTTGTCTAGTTTGTGAATGTTTATGCCTTGTTGTACTAAAATTTCAAGATGATCTGTCTGTTCTTCAAATTGAATAAAGTCTTGTTTTAGTTCACTTTTAAAGATTCCAATAGCATCTGTTTTTACATTGTCTAATTGAAGTCCTGTGAGGTAAGTTACGTACAATTCTCCGCTTTTAATATGAGGGTGATTGGATTGGTCATAGAGGTGCTTGGCAATGTCTCCAGATAATTCGTGTATGTTACGTGGTTCATTGAATATTTTAGTAGCTGCCTCATAAAGGGGATTGAAACTCAAATCTGCTTCATGGAACAACCTGTAATAGCTTTCTTCCTTTTCTCTAAAAGGCTTAAAAAAATATTCTTTTAAAAGCCCTGTGGTTTCATCGTTTAAGTGGTGTGGCGCTTTAGATATGAACAAAGATTCTGCTTTGTTTTTATTACCAACTTTATGGATGGAAAGGCTTTCAATTTGAGTATTATATAGGTTGATCATAGGTTTTTTAATATGCTTTTATTAATCATTAGGTCAGTTGGATGGTTAATTCCAGTTTTCGTCAAAATCTAAATGATCGTAATTGTCTCCACCATTGTAGCCATCATTAAATTCGTCGTCAAATCCTTCTTCGTCATAATCCATGGCGTCTTCTTTTTTAGCCTCGAAGATTTTTTCTGGAGGATTTTCGGGTAATTCTCCAAAACTAAAAAGCAATTCAGGAAGGGTTTGACCTGATTCTTTTTCAGTTACGTCTGCCAATTCCACAAAAAAGGTCCACATATTAAAAAAGTCGTATACGTAAATTAGTTTAGGGGAAGCTTCATCCATCACTTCTTCTACTAAAGTATCCGACATAAGTTTAGCGTCTGACACATCACTAAGATCAAATAAGGCTATTTCAAGGTCTTGGTTCCATTCCTCGTCACAGGTGTAAAAACTGGCCATTTCATTTCCTGCAAAACCAAAAGACTGGCTAACAGTGTTGTGTAAATCTTCTAAAGTAGCTTTTTTGTCAATAGCCAAATCTCTGAAAATATCTTCTTTTGCGTCTAAAATGACCCTTATTTTATACACCATATTATATTGTTATTTAGTCTTTGAAATATTGTTTTTGGCTTTTCTGCTTTGCAGAAAAATATAGAAAATTTGACCAAATAGTATGGCCGCAATCACTAAATGAATGGGTTGTGTCCCCAGAGGAAAGTCAATATAGTACATAGCCATTCCACTAAAGGCAGCTATGATCATTCCTGCTAAAAGAGGCTTTGTTGAAGCAAAGCCAAGTTCGTTTCGTTTATTAATCCAAAATAAATACACTGCAATTCCCAGTGGAAGGATAGAGAAGGAACGGTGCACGTAAAAAATTATACTGGGGTTTAAAAGCCAATTGTCTTTAGTTAGACCAAGATCTAATTGGTGGTCTACAAATTCTCTTACCTGGGTGCCAAAGACAATTTGCAAAAGGAATATGAATAGTAAGTATGAAATGGCTTTGTGGAAGTTAGCCATGTATTTTGTGCGCTCAATTCGCGGGTTGGCTTTTTGAATGATTAAAATAAGCGCAGCTACAATGGCCAATGCCATGAGCATATGGGTGGTTATCTTCACTGGGGCTAGTAGAGAATAGACAACAGTCGCACCCAACCATGCTTGAAACCCCATCCCCAATACCACCCCAAAAGACAAAAGGCTTATTAATTTTTTCTCTTTCCAATAACGCAGGCTTAAGAAAGCCAATATTAGGGTGGCCAAGCCTGCTATTGCACCCACAAGCCTATTTAAAAACTCTACCCAAGTATGGTAGGGATTAAATACGGCATAATCGTGTTTGGTATAAGTTTCCCAAGCCTCTAAATCTATAGCAGCTCCTGTCTTAAAGTCTTGTTTTGCCACTAGAAGTCCCTCATTGTAAATAATGACTTGTCCTTTTTCAAAATCTCTTTCTGGAGTCCATTGCAGGGTTTCCGCAGCAGTAGGAGGAATATAATATCCAAAACACTTAGGCCAGTCTGGACAACCCATACCACTACCAGTCATTCTAACCAAAGCGCCAGCAACTATGACTAAGTACACTAAGATTAAACTCCATTTGGCAAAACGGTGAAAAGATTTTTTCATGTTAGTTTAAGTATTTTTTGTGAGTCCCAGTTGTTTTCCTTTGGTTAGCATAAATTCATAAGCGGCCTCGTATTCATTGGGTATTTCTCCCTCTAAAATAGCTTCTTTAATAGCCTCTTTAATAACGCCAATTTCTTTGGATGGTTTTAAGCCAAAAGTATTCATAATTTCTTCACCACTCACCGGTGGTTGAAAATTACGCACGTGGTCTCTGGCTTCTACCTCTTCAATTTTTTGACGGACTATTTTGAAATTGTTTTTATACTTTTTCTTTTTGTACGGATTCTTTGTGGTAATATCTGCTTCACAAAGGGTCATGAGGTCTTCTACATGTTCTCCTGCATCAAAGACCAGCCTTCTCACAGCTGCATCTGTCACAAAATCTTCTGCCAAAACTATGGGTCTGGAACTCATGAGCACCATTTTCTGAACGTATTTCATTTTGTCGTTCAAAGGCATATGCAAGCGTTTGAATAATTTATAGACCATTTTTGATCCTATAAATTCGTGACCATGAAAGGTCCATCCAATTTTTTTGTCGAATCTCTTTGTGGGTGCTTTTCCAATATCGTGTAAAAGGGCAGCCCACCTGAGCCAAACATTTTCAGTGTTTTTTGAAATATTATCTACTACCTCCAGCGTATGCCAGAAGTTGTCTTTATGCTTTTGACCTTCTACTTCTTCAATGCCTTCTAAAGCAGAGAGCTCAGGTAAAATTAAAGGGAGTAAACCTGTTTTGTGCATGAGCTCAAATCCTAGTATAGGCATAGGACTGGAAATCATTTTATTAATTTCATCTACAATTCTCTCTTTAGAAATAATTGAGATTCTATCCCTTTGAACTGTAATGGCCTCTAGTGCTTCTGCGTCAATTGTGAAATTTAATTGACTGGCAAAACGTATGGCTCTAAGCATTCTAAGAGGGTCATCACTAAAAGTGATTCCTGGCGAAAGAGGGGTTACAATACGTTTGTTTTTAAGGGCATCTAAACCGTTAAAAGGATCCACGAGAACCCCGTAGTTGTCTTTATTAAGGCCAATGGCTAATGCATTTATTGTAAAATCTCTTCTGTTTTGATCATCTTCTAGGCTGCCATTTTCTACTACAGGATTTCTACTGTCGTGGGTATAGCTTTCTTTTCTTGCGCCAACAAATTCAAGTACCAAGTCTTGGTACTTAAGCATAGCAGTGCCGTAATTCTTAAATACGGTAACTTCGGGAGAATTGGGTAATGCTTCAGAGAGCTTTTTTGCCAAACAAATTCCACTTCCAAGAACAACTACATCAATGTCTTTAGGGCTCCCTCTTTCTAGTAAATAGTCTCTCACAAAACCACCAATCACGTAGGCTTCACACCCTAACGCTTCTGCACAATCAGACAATGTGTTAAAAATCGGATGCGTTAAAGCTTCTAAATGCCTTTCTTGAGTCATATTTAAGGTCTAATCACCTTGACCAAACCGCTGTTAGACAGCTTAATAATGGTAGAGGGAGTATTGTTGTGAATTTCAGGCTCCAAAGGTACTATATAGTCTACACCTTTTAAAATCTCTTGACTGATTTCTTGGAAATTTTTAGGGGTAGGTTGTCCGGCCAAATTGGCCGATGTAGAGACCAAAGGGCCTTTTATATTTTGAGATAAATAACTGCAAAACTTGTCCTTAGCGACCCTAATGCCTAAACTGTTGTCCGGCCCAATTAAATTTTTTGCAACCCCAATTGGCTGATCAAAAATGATGGTCGTTGGTTTCTCACTCAAATCTATAATATCATAGGCAGCTTCAGGAACTTGGGCTATGTGTCTTTCAAGCATGGCTACATTAGCCACCAAACACAACATAGATTTGGTGTCGGCTCTTTTTTTGAGTGCAAATACTTTCTCTACTGCTGCTTCATTTTTAGCATCACAGCCAATACCCCATACTGTATCTGTAGGATATAAAATTACACCACCCTGTTTAAGTATTTCTGCAGATTTTTTTAAAGCTTCTTGAAAACTCATAAAGTTTGGGATTAGTGTGTTTTAAAGTTAAAATAGTTCACCAATGCTTGCCATTGCACCCTGTTTTTGTCTGCACCAATATTTGTCTTCTTAAGCGCAATGCGTTGAGAACCAATAATTGGAATGGGTGTACGGCTTTTGTTTGTTGGAGTAATGGTGGGGGTTTTATTTAAAATAGCCATGGCTTTAAACCATAGATCGTCTGCTCTAGGCGCCAATTCCATAAAAAGTACTGTGTCGTTTACTTGTTTATTTAAAGCTTTAGCAGGATACCAAACGCCCCCAGCCCCAATAGCAATAATCGCCATAGGATCTTTTTCTGTTGAAGGGTAGGTCCATTGCTTGTAGGGTTTTACAGCGCCATTTTCTTGGTATCTTATATATCGGGTTTGATTGGCAATGATTTTATGGGGATGTTTTTGGGCATTTACTGATAATTTTTCCAACCAATCTTTTGGATACAATAGGTCGTCGTCACAAGTGACAATTGGTGATTCTGGGAATGCCTTTAAAGAATGAATTAATTTTCTATGGGAGGAATGTCCTTCTGTTGGCCGTATTTCAAAAATAGCAGAGCGAAGTTTGTTGAGCTTATTGGGGAGTTTTTTTTCTAAATCTTTATGCACCCAAAGCACTATTTTTGTGGGTCTTACTGTTTGTTTTAATAAGCTTCTAATCACTAGATGTATGCTGTGTACCCTAGAAGGAATAGTCGTGAGAGATACCACCACATCTACACACTTTTTATCCATACAGGTCAGACTTCGCTTTGGCTGTAAGGCCAAATAACAAGATTGGTAGATAGATAGGGGTAATTCTTTTAATTTCATTAAATAGTGATGTTTTAGGAGGGTGAAATCACTTTGATAGGGTAAAAATAACCATAAGCCCTCAGAGTTTTATATTTTTGGTCTTTAAATTGTAATTCATGTCTAAAAAACCGTCTATTTCTGTTGTATTGAGTACTTATAATGCGGAAGCATGGTTAGAAAAAGTGCTTTATGGATTCCAATACCAAGATTTTAAAGATTTTGAATTGGTCATTGCAGACGACGGTTCTAGAAAAGAAACAAAAGACCTAATAGATCTAATGACTTCTGTGGTTTCTTACCCTATTGTGCATGTATGGCAAGAAGACCAAGGTTTTCAGAAATCTAGAATTTTAAATAAAGCGATAGTCGCTTCTCAGGGGGATTATATAGTTATGACAGATGGGGATTGTATTCCTCGCAAAGACTTTCTATCTGTTCACGCTGCCCATATGGAACCCGGTTATTTTTTATCTGGCGGCTATTTCATGCTGCCCATGGATATTTCAAAGGCCATTACGAAACAAGACATACAACAAGGGAATTGTTTTGACCTTCTTTGGTTAAAAAGTCTTGGTTTAAAAAACTCCTTCAAGAATAATAAACTCTCTGCAAAAAGCTTCCTAGCTTATTTCTTAAATAAGGCCACACCTACCAATGCCAGTTGGAATGGTCACAATGCTTCTGGTTTTAAAGCAGATATTTTAAAAGTAAATGGCTTTGACGAACGCATGCAGTACGGCGGCCAAGACCGTGAATTGGGGGAGCGATTATTTAATGCTGGTATAAAATCTAAACAATTGAGATACAGTGCTGTAGTAGTTCATCTAGACCACAAAAGGGGTTATAAAAACCAAGAATCAATAGATAAGAATAGGGCAATTAGAGACCGTGTTAAAACAGAAAAACTGAGTTTTACCCCTTTTGGGATTGTTCAAAAGGCATAGCATTTACCCATTTGTCTTGATGTGTTCTTAAAAAGTCTGTTAAGAGGGGTTGGTCTCTTGGGTCAATAATATGGGTATCTATACGGAGTTCATTTTTTTTACTTCTAATGATATACTCCCCAGCAAAATATTTAATTTCATTGATATCTTTAGAATCTATGCTTTTTCCAAACCACCAATTTTGTTTTAAGACGCCCTTCTGAATAGTTAAAAAAGGCACTTTTTTATGATAAAAGTAAGGGGCTATATAAAGTAATGCTAGGGTTATATTAAAGTACCTAATTTCATTGGAAGCTATTAATTCAATCCCAGCCAATAAAATAAACAAACCACCTGCTATTATAAAATAACGCTGGTTTTTTATGTTGTACCTCAATTTAATATCCATAGTTTTCTAATATAAAACGCCCGCAATAGTAGCATTTTGTGCAAACTAACATTGAATCGATTATAAAAAAAGTAAAACTTGTTTAAGAGCACAAGTCCACAAGATAAACGGTCTCTTTTTTCTGATGAACTGTTTGCTATACGGCTACATCATAGGTTCTCAGTGCGTCGTTTAAAGAAGTTTTCTTGTCTGTACTCTCTTTTCTAGTACCAATAATTAGTGCACAAGGTACTTGAAAAGCGCCTGCAGCGAATTCCTTAGTGTAACTTCCCGGAATGACAACAGATCTGGCAGGAACCAATCCTTTACGCTCCACAGGAGTGTCTCCAGTAACATCAATTATTTTAGTAGAGGCAGTGAGTACTACATTGGCACCCAATACCGCTTCTTTTTCTATGCGAACACCTTCTACTACAATGCATCTAGATCCTATAAATACATTGTCTTCAATAATGACTGGTGCGGCTTGAAGGGGTTCTAAGACGCCTCCAATTCCAACACCACCACTCAAGTGAACATTTTTTCCTATTTGGGCACAACTTCCCACAGTAGCCCAAGTGTCTACCATAGTGCCACTGTCTACATAGGCACCAATGTTTACATAGGAAGGCATGAGTATGGTTCCTGGAGCTATGTAGGCTCCATGTCTAGCCACGGCATTAGGCACTACCCTAATTCCTTTTTCTTTGTATCCGCGCTTGAGCGGCATCTTGTCGTGATATTCAAAAATACCCGCTTCTAATGTTTCCATTTTTTGGATGGGAAAATACAATACAACGGCTTTTTTTACCCACTCATTAATAATCCATCCCTCTTCTGAAGGAGCAGCACATCTCAACTCTCCAGCGTCTATTTGATTAATTACGGCTCTAATAGCATCTTGGGTTCCTGCTTGTTCTAATAAACTCCTGTCTTCCCAAGCAGCTTCAATAATAGGTCTATAATCTGTCATGATTTTTTTATTTAAAATACAAATATAAGCTTCCATTTTCATAAGGGTCTTTTTTTTGATAGGTATCACATTTTTGTTTTTATTTGGGGAAAATTCACTTACTTTTCTTGTTAAAAGAGGGCTTAATTAAGGGCATTACAATAATTAGGGTTATTTTTGCCAAAAAAACACCTTGAAGCGAATAATAGCCTTAGACTTTGGAACCAAAAGAACTGGAGTAGCCGTAACAGACCCCATGCAAATTATTGCTTCTGGTTTAGATACAGTGCTTACCCCAGACCTCATTTCTTTTTTGAAATCTTATATGGTTTCAGAACCTGTGAGTACCATTGTATTGGGTGAACCCAAACAAATGGACAATACCCCTTCTGAATCTGAAGCGGCTATTGGGGCATTTATTTTGACCTTAGAAGCTGAATTTCCAGACATAGAAATTGCACGACAAGATGAGCGTTTTACCTCAAAAATGGCTGTTCAAGCTATGATTGTAGGTGGCATGAAAAAAAAGAAAAGACAAGAAAAGGGTCGTGTAGACCAAATTAGTGCCACCTTAATTTTACAAGCATATTTAAATAGAATATCATGATTTTACCTATTGTAGCCTACGGAGATCCCGTACTAAAAAAAGTAGCCAATGCCATTGCTGCAGACCATCCAAATCTTGAATCACTCATTGAAAATATGTGGGAAACCATGTACCATGCTCATGGTGTTGGTTTGGCGGCTCCTCAAATAGGATTACCTATCAGGTTATTTGTGATAGATGCCACCCCATTTGCAGACGACGAAGATTTGACTCAATCGGAACAGGATGCTTTAAAGAATTTTAAAGCGGTATTTATAAATGCAACAATTATTGAAGAAACAGGGGAGGAGTGGACTTTTAACGAAGGTTGTCTTAGTATTCCGGATGTACGTGAAGACGTAATCAGAAAACCTAAAATCACAATCACCTATCAAGATGAAACTTTTAAGACACACACCAAAACTTTTGATGGTCTGGTTGCTAGGGTAATTCAACACGAATATGATCATATTGAAGGTATCTTGTTTACCGACAAATTAAGTTCCCTTAAAAAGCGAATTTTAAAGGGCCGCCTGTCTAATATTTCTAAAGGAAAAATCAGTGCAGAGTACCGCATGCGTTTTCCAGAAATGAAAAAAGGACGTTAAACCATTTTATATATCCTTTAAAAGTTTCATATTTGCCCAAATTTTAAGAAGATCATGAGTTTAGATAAAATTTTATCGATTGCCACCAAACCAGGTTTGTACCAGATGGTTACCCAGACAAGGGCTGGATTCGTTGCTGTTTCTTTGTTAGACGGTAAGAAAATGACGGTTAATTTAAAAAGTAACGTCAGCGTTCTTTCTGAAATTGCCATTTATACCCTACAAGAAGAAATGCCTCTTTTGGAGGTGTTTAAAAAAATCTCAATCAAAGAAGGGGCCAATAAAACAAGTATTTCTCACAAAGCAGATAAATTAGCGTTAGAAGCTTACTTTTTTGAAGTGCTTCCAAATTACGATGAAGACCGCGTTTATGCCTCTGACATTAAAAAAGTCATTCAGTGGTACAATATTCTTCAGGCCAAAGATCTATTGGATTTTTCTGAACCTACCGAGGCAGCCGAGAAATCTGCCAAGCCCGTTGCAAAAGCTTTGACTTCTACTGCGGCACCTAAGTCAGTTAAACCATCTGCAAAAAATTCCAGCTCAAAAGCTTCTTCTGCTGCTAAAGGAGGTGGAAAAACATCTAAAGCAGCTGTTAAAAAGTAATAGAATAAAGGCTTTAGTCCTTTCATAATATTAAAAAGCCCGCTTATAGCGGGCTTTTTAATGCGCTATAATTTCTTCATTAGAAAAGGAATATTCTCTTATATTTAAGGATCTAAAAAACCAAACAGATGAAAATTAATTTAAAATTGTCCTTGTCCTGCTTAGTGGGTTTGATTTGCCTGAATACTAGTGCACAAGAGACCAGCACTGCAAAGGCTTCTGATAGTATTAAAAAAGCCACAAAGGAATTGCCTTTGGAACCGTCTAGATCTATAGCTTTCACCACCGATAAAGGTACCTGGACTTCCTTGGATGTAAGCCCAGACGGTCAAACCATAGTTTTTGATCTTATGGGAGATCTATACACCATGCCCATTTCAGGAGGTAATGCTACCGCCATCACCCATGGATTGGCTTACGAGGTTCACCCGAGGTTCAGTCCAGATGGAAAATCTTTAGCGTATATTTCAGACAAGAGTGGTTCAGATAATATTTGGCTCATGGACCTTAGCTCCAAAGAAGACACCCAAATCTCTAAAGAGCAAAAAAATAACTTTTTCTCAGTGGCCTGGTCACCAGATGGAGATTATTTGGTGGGTGCTAAAGGCAGGAGAAACATAAAATTACATTTGTATCACAAGGATGGGGGTGGTGGAGCACCATTAATTAGTGAGCCTAAGGGTTTAAAAGCCATAGATCCTTTTTTTGGTGCGGACGGTAAAACACTCTACTTTTCACAAAGAAATGGTGCCTGGAATTACAATGCGCAATTGCCCCAATACCAAGTAGGAACTTATAGCATGGAAGATGGTGCCACAGATGTAATTACTTCTAGGTACGGTTCCGCATTTACCCCAACCCTTTCAAAAGATGGAAAATGGTTGGTCTATGGTACTAGGTTTGAGGACCAAACAGGTCTAATATTGAGAGACCTTAACACAGGGGAAGAATCCTGGCTGGCCTATCCTGTTCAAAGAGACGAGCAAGAATCTATAGCGCCTTTAGGGGTCCTTCCAGCCATGTCTTTTACCCCAGATTCTAATGCATTAATTGTTTCTTATGGTGGTGACATTCACAGAATTACCCTATCAGATAAGACGGCTTCTAAAATTCCATACACGGCTTCAGTAGCTTTGGAATTAGGTCCGCAATTGGATTTTAAATACCCTATCTCAGATGCAGACACTGCTATGGCTTCTCAAATAAGGGATGCAAAGCCTTCACCAGATGGAAAAAGATTGGCCTTTACTGCCTTGAACAGACTTTATGTAATGGATTTACCTAATGGTACACCAAAAAGAGTGACCACACATGATTTTACAGAAGCACAACCTGCCTGGTCACCAGATGGATCACAAATTGTTTTCACCACTTGGAATGGATCTGAAGGACATTTGTATAAAGCCCGTATGGGAAGAAGAACGACTGTAGTTAAACTCACTCAAACTACAGGTATCTATACACAGCCAAGATGGTCTTACGCTCAGGACAGGATAGTTTTTCTTGCAGGAAGTAATCAAGTGTATAAAGATGCTATAGGTCCAATGGCCTCTAACGCTACTGAAGACCTTATGTGGATCTCTGGTCAAGGTGGGAGCAACCAACTTATTGCCAAGTCAAAAGGTCGGGAAATGCCTCATTTCACTAAGGTAGACAACAGAATTTATCTTTACAGCGGTAGTAAGGGGCTTGTTTCTATCCGTTGGGATGGTAGTGATGAAAAGGAGCACTTAAGCCTTACTGGAATTGAAACCTACGGATCTTCTGATTATTTTCAAGAAGACCATGACGCTGCTTTTGGTTGGGACAGCAGCGGGGCAGCCAGCGCTAGCGTGGCTGCAGCTTTGCCCTCTAATCCAGATGCTTGGAGAGAAAATAATAAGGCCTCTAGAGCCTCAGAAATTGAAATTTCACCAGATGGCAAAACAGCCTTGGCAAAAATTAATAATGACATTTATACTGTGATTGTTCCAAAATTTGGTCAGACGCCTAAAATATCTTTAGCCAAGGCAGACGCTGCTTCGTTTCCTGCCAAGAAATTAACTGTATTTGGCGGAGAATTTCCTGTATGGGGCACAGACAGCAAGCAGGTGTATTGGTCTCTTGGGGCTAGTTTCTTTACTTACAATTTAGCAGACGCCAAAGCCTATGAAGAAAAACTCGCTGCAGATAAGAAAGCAAAAGAGGCCGCTAAAAAATTGGCTGATGCGGCAAATAAAGGAAGTGATTCTAATGACAAATCAGATAAAAATGAACAAAAAGACGCTACCAAAGATGGTTTAGCGGCTACAGATAGTGAAGACAAAAAAGACAGTCCCAAAGCCTTTGAAGCCAAGGAATTAAAGGTTAAAGTGGCTTTTTCTAAAGACTTGGCCAAAGGCAATTTACTATTACAAGGAGCTAGAATTATTACGATGAACGGAGAAGAGGTCATAGAAAACGGAGACCTATTGATCAAGGACCATAGAATTGCCGCTGTGGGTGCCTCAGGCACTTTAACTGTTCCAGAAAACACTACGCTCATGAATATGAGCGGAAAGACCATTACACCAGGATTTATAGACACCCACGCTCATATGTGGCCTAATTGGGGTGTTCAAAAGAATCAAGTATGGATGTATGCGGCCAATTTGGCCTATGGAGTTACTACAACAAGAGACCCACAGACTGGTACCACAGACGTACTGACCTATTCAGATATGGTCGATGCTGGAAAGATTGCAGGCCCTAGAATTTATTCTACTGGCCCTGGAGTAGGCTATTGGTCTTATAAAATTCAAAGCCTTGATCACGCTAAAGAGGTGCTTAAACAGTACAGCGAATACTACAATACCAAAAGTATCAAAATGTATTTGGTGGGTAATAGACAGCAAAGGCAATGGGTAATTATGGCCGCCAAAGAGCTCAAACTTATTCCAACAACAGAAGGTGGTTTAGATTTCAAACTCAATATGACCCAGCTTTTAGATGGTTATCCAGGACATGAACATTCCTTGCCTATATACCCTATTTTCCCAGATGTGGTAAAAACCATTGCAGAGGCTAAAATGGCGGTAACACCAACTTTGTTAGTTTCTTACGGGGGGCCATGGGCAGAGAATTTTTACTATGCCACAGAAAAAGTATGGGAAGATGAGAAGTTACAGTTTTACACCCCATATGAAGAATTGGCTCAAAAATCCAGACGTAGGCCAGGATGGTTTATGGAAGAGGAGCATGTCTTTAAAAAGCATGCAGAATTCATGAATGATTTGGAAGCAGCAGGAGGTATTGGAGGTATTGGAAGCCATGGCCAATTACAAGGATTAGGCTACCATTGGGAATTATGGTCCGTAGGAAGTGGTGGAATATCTGCCCACGGCGCATTAAAATTTGCGACCATTTTAGGTGCTAAGTCACTAGGTTTAGACACAGACTTAGGAAGTATTGAAGTAGGTAAAATAGCAGATTTGGTTATTCTAGATGCCAATCCGTTAGAAGATTTGAGAAACACCAATACGGTGTCTAAAGTGATTAAGGACGGTAAGATGTATGACACCAAAGCCCTAGATTTAGAATGGCCTTCTGAGAAGAAAGCCCCTGAATATTATTGGCAAACACCCCTTCCAGAAAAACTTCCAGGGATTAAATAGATAAAAAAAGCCTTTAACTACCTGAAAGAACGCTTAAATATATCATAAATAAAAGCCCGCTTATAGCGGGCTTTTTAATGCGCTATAATTTTTATCCCTAATCTTTTCCAATTGTTTTGGGAGCCAATGGTGGGCTAACCCAATCTATTTTTTCGGAATGATAATAATTTACTTTATTCCTGTCAAAAAACAGGGATTGTAAAGCCAATCTTACTTTGTACTCATTCCAGTCTCTTTTTTCAGGGCTGCTCCAAGCCAATTCAGCATATCCTGGTAATCTAGGAAATGCCAGGTATTCTATCTCATCACTATTGCTAATGGTTTCAGACCAGAGTGGGGCCTCTATACCTAGGATCAATTCACTGGGAACCCCTTTTGCATAAGTTTCCGGCGTCCAAATATAAGCGGTGTCTACCGGCACATAACCCGCCCAGTGCAGTCCATAAGGAGAATCTTCCTTGTACTGCATGTCTAAATAGGCCTTCTTGGCAGGAGATAAAATGACCTTCATGCCTTTTTGTACCGCTATAGCAGCATTTTTCTCACTGGCCCAAAACTGAGCAATGGCAGTGCTGTCTGTGTCTGCAGTAACAATTTCATCCCAGCCAATAGGTGTTTTAACCGCCTGTTTTACAATTTCACTTACCCTATTTACAAATTTAATATAGTCCGGTTTTTTGGTAACATGACTCTCATCTCCTCCTAAATGAAAATAAGGACCAGGACTCATGGCACTAATTTCATTCACAACATCTGTCACAAAGTCATACACTTTTTCATTGTTGGCATCCCAAGTACTGAACCCCACCTCAGTACCAGTGTATAATTCAGGAGTTTTTCCATTGCCATTTAAGAATGGATAAGCCACAGATGCCGCATTGGTGTGTCCAGGCATATCGATCTCAGGAATGATGGTTATAAAGTGTTTATTCGCATAAGCCACCAAATCTTTGTATTGCGCTTGGGTGTAAAAACCACCAGTACCTCCACCCACTTCTTTTTCGCCACCTACCTCAGTGAGTTTAGGCCATTTTTTAATTTCAATGCGCCATCCTTGGTCATCTGTAAGGTGAAGGTGTAAGATATTTATTTTGTAATAGGCCAATAGATCTATATAGCGTTTTACCTCTTGTATCGTAAA
>Ga0102887_1000393_pt1 | contig 20298 bp, 19 predicted proteins | sample Colrivmet1550B02_FD_84504 | JGI IMG/M metagenome (GOLD analysis project Ga0102887, IMG submission 84504) | Estuarine microbial communities from the Columbia River estuary - metaG 1550B-02 | ecosystem: Environmental > Aquatic > Marine > Intertidal zone > Estuary | place: USA: Columbia River...
AAAATGTGGTCATTACAAGTAAAAATGGTGTTGATGCCATCTTGAATAATTCCCCCGCCGAAGATCTAAAATTTGAAACCATTTACTGCGTTGGCAGACGTACTAAACGCCTTATCGAGAAAAAAATTGGACCCGTCAAGCATTCCGAAAAAAATGCCAAAGCACTAGCAAATTATTTAATAGATTATATTGAGGGCTCCGAAGTGACCTATTTTTGTAGTGATATTCGCATGGATGATTTGCCTACTATTTTAGGTGAAGGCAATATCAACGTTCAGGAAATCGAAGCTTATAGTACCAAGCTTGAAGCACCTAAATTAGAAAAATCTATTGAAGGTGTTATGTTTTATAGCCCTTCTACAATTCAAAGTTTTTTACAAAAAAATACGCCGGACTGTATCGCCTATTGTATTGGAGAAAGTACAGCCAAGGAAGCAAAAAAACATTTTAAAGATGTACGCGTAGCTAAAATTCCTACAGTAGAAAGTGTCATCGAACTTGTAAATCAAAATTATATTTAGACGTTATGATCAAAAACGATTTGTTTTTAAAAGCATTAAGAGGTGAAACTGTTGAACGTCCTCCTGTTTGGATGATGCGTCAAGCTGGACGTTATTTACCAGAATTTATCGCCATAAGAGAGAAATATGACTTTTTTACGCGCTGTCGAACCCCTGAGCTCGCAAGTGAGATTACGGTACAGCCGATCCGACGCTATGGAATGGACGCTGCAATATTGTTTTGTGATATTTTGGTAATTCCTCAGGCAATGAACATTGAGGTTGAAATGAAACCTAATTTTGGCCCTTACTTACCAAATCCAGTCCGTACACAAAGAGACGTTGATAATGTTATTGTACCCGACGTGACGGTAGAGTTGGATTATGTATATCAAGCCATTAAAGCCACCAAAAAATTATTGAATGATGACATTCCATTGATTGGTTTTGCAGGTTCTCCTTGGACTATTTTATGTTATTGTGTACAGGGTCAAGGAAGTAAAAACTTTGATAAAGCTAAGGAGTTTTGCTTTACAAACCCGATGGCAGCACACCAATTATTGCAAAAAATTACAGACACGACCATTGCCTATCTTAGAGAAAAAGTGAAAGCTGGCGTAAATGCTGTTCAAATATTTGATTCATGGGGAGGGATGCTTTCTCCAACTGATTATCAAGAATTTTCCTGGCAATATATCAATCAAATTATAGAAGCATTGAAAGATGATTCACCCGTAATTGCTTTCGGAAAAGGATGTTGGTTTGCTCTTGGTGAAATGGCAAAATCAAACGCTTCTGCCTTGGGAATTGACTGGACTTGTTCGGCTCGAAATGCTCGTTATTTGACCGGTGGAAATATGACCCTACAAGGAAATTTTGATCCCTCAAGGTTGTTGTCACCTCCTGCTGAAATTAAAAAAATGGTACACCAAATGATAAATGAGTTTGGAAAAGACAAGTACATTGTAAATCTAGGACATGGTATTTTACCAAATATTCCTACAGACAATGCAAGAGCATTTATTGATGCCGTAAAAGAATACCGCGCCTGATGAAAGATCCGTTTTTTAAATATATCCACGAATTGCAAGATCGCATCACTTCAAAACTTGAGTTAATTGATGGGACTGTGATATTCAAAGAAGATATTTGGAAACGTCCGGAAGGCGGCGGCGGCCGTACACGAGTCATCGAAAATGGTACAGTATTCGAAAAAGGAGGCGTTAATATATCTGGTGTTCATGGTAAGTTACCAACATCAATGCAAGCCTATTTTAAGGTTGGTGAGGTTGATTTTTTTGCCTGTGGACTGAGTTTAGTCCTACATCCAAAAAACCCGATGGCACCAACAGTTCATGCGAACTGGAGATACTTTGAAATGTATAATGAAGAAGGAGAAATCATCGACCAATGGTTCGGAGGAGGGCAAGACTTGACACCTTATTATCTATTTGAAGAAGATGCCATGCATTTTCATCAAAGCTGCAAAAATGCTTGTGACAAGCATAACCCCGATTTTTATCCAACCTACAAAAAACGTTGTGACGAATACTTTTACAACAGTCATCGGGAAGAAGCAAGAGGGATTGGCGGTCTATTTTTTGATTACTGTAAAGCCTCTGAATTTATGACCATGCAACAATGGTTTGATTTTGTCTCTGAAGTGGGTGATAGCTTCTTGGAAGCCTATGTCCCAATTTTAGAAAAAAGAATTCATTTACCTTATAGCCCTGAAGAACGCAACTGGCAAGAAATTCGAAGAGGACGCTATGTAGAGTTTAATTTAGTACACGACAAAGGCACCCTTTTTGGGCTAAAAACAAATGGAAGAATCGAGAGTATTTTAATGAGTTTACCTCCACATGTTCAGTGGGTGTATGACCATCATCCAGAGCCGAACAGTAGAGAAGAACAATTAATACGGGTGTTAAAATCCCCTAAAAACTGGATTTAATTATGTATCCAATCAAAAGAAATAGACGCTTACGATCCAATGAATCGATCCGTAATTTAGTGAGAGAAACGATCATTACTCCAAATGATTTTTTAGTGCCTTTATTTGTTGTAGAAGGCAAAGGAATTAAGTCTGAAATTCCTTCCATGCCCAGCTACTTTCGATTTAGTTTAGACACACTTGAAACTGAAATAAAACTACTTTGGAGCCTAGGATTGAAGTCGGTACTCGTATTTGTAAAAGTGGCAGATTCACTTAAAGACAACAAAGGTGCTGAAGCCTTAAATTCAGACGGATTGATGCAGCGTGCAGTAAAAACCATCAAAAACATCTGTCCTGAAATGTTAGTCATGACCGATGTAGCCTTAGACCCTTATTCAATATATGGCCACGATGGAATTGTTTCTAATGGAATTATTCAAAATGATGATACCGTTGAGGTTTTGACGGGGATGAGTTTGTCTCACATTGAAGCTGGTGCCGATTTTGTAGCGCCTAGTGATATGATGGATGGGCGAATTTCGAGTATCCGTGAAGCCTTTGAAGATGACGGGTATGTCAATGCGGGTATTATGAGTTATAGCGCAAAATATGCCTCTTCGTTTTATGGACCTTTTAGAGACGCTTTAGACTCTGCTCCTGTGGATTCTAAAAATATTCCTAAAGACAAAAAAACTTATCAAATGGATTATGCCAACCGTTTTGAAGCCTTGAGAGAAACCGAAATGGACATCGATGAAGGTGCAGATATTGTTATGGTCAAACCTGGTTTAGCGTATTTAGACATACTTCGAGAAATTAAAAACGAATTTGATGTGCCTGTGGCTGCTTATCAAGTGAGTGGCGAATATGCAATGATCAAGGCGGCAAGTGAAAAAGGATGGCTAAATCATGATGCAGCGGTTTTAGAAACTACCATAGCATTCAAGCGTGCTGGTGCTGATATTATTGCAAGTTATTTTGCCAAGGACATCGTGAGACTCATAGTTTAACAGCCTCCTCTTTTACCGAAATTAGTTAATTGTTGTTTTTCGTTTAAATTTTTTTGTTAGTTTTACAAAACCCTTAAACATCTATCATGAAAAAAACAATTCTCATTGCGGTGTGCGTACTACCGTTACTATCTTGTATAAAAACAGACTTAGTCAACGACCGCGTCGATCCTAAAATTTTTATTTCAAATCCTTTATCATCGTTAGAAAATGGTAAAACCCATTCATTTGAAGTTAACTATTTTAATTATGTTGGGAAAGAAATTGAAAACCCTGATGTCACTTGGAACAGTAGTGATCCTTCTATTTTAGCAATTACAGGCGATGGAGTCGCTACAGGAATGAATCTTGGAATGGCAACCGTTACAGCAAGTCTTACCACTACAGAAGAAAGCCTGATTATTACAAACAGCAACTTGGTCACTGTATCGATGTCTACCATAGAAGACCCTGTGAGGTTTGAAGGAACAATTATCACCACAAGCTCCTATCTGTTAGAAGGAAGTTACATCTTGGAAACACAAGACAATGACGTAATTAGACTATCTTTAGGTGATGACTATGAAGCTTCCACAGCTTTGCCCGGGTTGTACATCTATCTTGGAAACAATCCAAACTCCATTACAGATGCTTATGAAATTGGTCCTGTGACTGTTTTTCAAGGCGCTCATTTTTACGACTTGCCCCAAACAATTAGTATATACGATTACAGTTATATATTATATTGGTGCAAACCTTTTAGTGTAAAAGTCGGTGAAGGTCAAATACAATAATCCCCCAAGATGAAAAATACAATTATTTTAAGCCTACTACTCGTTTTTACATGTCAGTTTTTTACCCATGCGCAATGGTTAGAAAAAAAAGGAAATGGGTATTTAAAACTGAGTGCTTGGGCACTTGAAGCCAATCAACATTATACCAATTCTGGTGCTATAGACCCCAACGCCACGCGTGGGACTTTTAGTTTAAGTCTGTATGGAAAATATGGTCTCTCCAAAAACTGGGATGTTATTGCGTACATTCCTTTTTATGTAAAAACCTATCAAAACCATCAGGTATCTTTAGTAACTAATGAAACACTTGCAGAAGGTGAAGAGAATACGAGTTTTGGAGATATGAATATAGGGGTCGAATATCGCTTATTTAAAAAATCTAAACACGCCTTTTCTACAACCCTAACTTTGGGGATTCCTTCTGGAGATAGTAACGGTGGCAGTGATGGAAGTTATCAAACTGGTGACGGCGAATTTAATCAAGAACTTAGATTCAATGCTGGAACTTCATTTAAGATTTCTAAACACTCTTTTTATGCCAAGGGGTACCTTGGTTTTAACAACAGAACTGAAGGTTTTTCGGATGAAGTAAAATTTGGGTTTGAAGTAGGTTCTAGCTTATTAAAAAAAAGGTTGCTACTTTTGCTACGTTCTAACACGGTAAAATCTCAAAAAAACGGGTCCTTAAATGCCGCCAATAGTAGTGGAAATATATTTGCCAATAACGTTGAATTTGTTAGTGTTGGGGGAGAGGTTTCGTGGAAATTCACAAAAAAAATAGGGCTAAGTTTAGCGTACAACTCAGCAATATCTGGTAAAGTTATTTATGCCGCTCCAAGTTATTCGGCAGGCATATTTTATTTGCTAAAATAAGAAGTTTGAGAGTGGCTTATTTATCTTTATATTTACACTAACTTAAACACATACAAATGAAGAAATTCATAACACGTCTAATTACTATAATAGCCCTGTTAGTTGTAGGGCTCTATCTTACAGGCACAGACTACATCCTAAAAGCCGTACAAACGGTCTATTTACAAGGAAACACGACTGCATCTATAGATGATTATACCTTTTTTGAAAATAAAACGATCAATATTGGCAAGTCTAAAGCGTGGCCACTTCACAAAAACTACAATAAAATCCCTGCCACTGAAAAACTGCTAGAGCTTCATAAATCTCAAGGAACCGTTGCCTATTTGATTATAAAAAATGACAGCATTTTATTTGAATCTTATTACGATGGTTACAATGAAAACTCAAAAAGTAATTCGTTTTCGATGGCAAAAAGCTACGTTAGTGGTTTGCTAGGCAAAGCCATTATGGACGGATATATAAAAAGCGTCGACCAACCCGTGAGTGATTTTTTCTCACAATATAAGGAGGGGCTTGCTGGCAAGGTGACCGTTGGCGATTTGGCGTCTATGGCATCTGGATCTAGCTGGAAAGAATCTTATTACTCCCCGTTCACAATAACAACACGTGCCTATTTTGGGAAAGAATTGGAAAAAGCAATACTTGGACTTACAACCGTAGAAATTCCTGGGAAATCTTTCAAATACGCTAGTGGAGATACGCAACTACTCGCAATGGTAATTGAAAAAGCTACAGGAAAAAAACTATACGATTACCTTTCTGAAAGTTTTTGGGTTCCTCTAGAAAGCGAAAATCAAGCACTATGGCAAATAGATAGTGAAACGAACGATATGGTAAAAGCTTACTGCTGTATGGCTTCAAATGCAAAGGATTTTGCGCGTTTTGGTAAACTCTACAAAGATCATGGAAAATGGAATGGTCAACAAATTTTGGACTCCACATTTATTGCAAAGTCAATCACTCCAAGATTTAAAGACAGTCCAAAATATGGGTATGGTTGGTGGCTTCGAAAAACAGAGGATAAATCTTTTTTTATGATGGAAGGGCATTTAGGACAATGTGTTATTGTTGAACCAAACGACAACCTTATTGTAGTGCGTCTAGGACATGCTAAAGCATCTTTTGGAAATGACCCTTACAATGGTGACATAAGTACTTATATTGAAGAAGCTTATAAAATGTTACTAAATGATCCACAAACTTAACCTTGAAAACCTACTATTTCTAGATATTGAAACGGTTCCAGAAACCGAACACTATTCTGAACTTTCTGAAGACAAACAGCTGCTTTGGGAATTAAAGTCAAAATACCAACGCAAAGAAGATTACAGTCCGGAAGCATTTTATGATCGAGCTGGTATTTGGGCAGAATTCGGAAAAATTATCTGTATTTCTGTCGGATATTTTACTGTTGTAAATTCCGAACGTCGGTTTAGAATCACCTCTTTTTATGGAGATGAACACGTCCTTCTTTTGGAATTTAAGGTTCTTATTGAAACTCATTTTTCCAAATCAAAACACTTGCTATGTGCTCATAATGGCAAAGAATTTGATTTTCCATATATAGCAAGAAGAATGGTTATTAATAAAATACCATTGCCTTTAAAATTAAACTTATTCGGTAAAAAACCATGGGAAGTACCACACCTTGACACACTTGAGTTGTGGAAGTTTGGTGATTACAAACATTATACCTCATTAAAGTTGTTGACCAGTATACTAGGAATTTCCTCCCCGAAAGATGACATTGATGGCAGCGAAATATTTCGAGTATTCTACGAAGAAAATGATATTGAACGGATTGTTACTTATTGCCAAAAAGACACCATCGCAGTAGCTCAAATTATTTTAAGACTCCGTGAAGAGACCTTATTAGAACCCAATGAAATTGATTATATTTAAACAATGAAGGAATCGCCTGTTCTTAGCGTTAAAGATCTTAGGGTCGCTTTTGAATCAGCTAGTGGTTTAAATGAAGTGTTACACGGGATATCATACAATCTATATACTAATGAGATTCTTGGAATCGTTGGTGAATCGGGAAGTGGAAAATCTGTTGCGTCGCTTGCAATTATGGGCTTACTCCCTTTTAAAAAAAGTAAAATTAATTCCGGTGAAATTCTATTCGAAAATAGAGACATTCTTCAATATTCTCCGTCGGAGTTACAGGCGATTCGCGGGGAAAAAATAGCAATGATTTTTCAAGAACCTATGAGTGCTCTAAACCCTTCAATGTCTTGTGGGAAACAAGTTGAAGAAATCTTGTTACAACATTCGTTTATCGCACAAAAAGAGGGAAAGCAAGAGGTAATTCGTTTATTTAATGCGGTTAAAATTCCAGACCCTGAAACGACTTATAAAAAGTACCCTCACGAGATTTCAGGAGGTCAACAACAACGGGTCATGATTGCAATGGCGATTGCTTGCAAACCAGATATTTTGATCGCTGACGAGCCAACAACAGCTTTAGACGTCACCGTTCAAAAAGAGATTATAACACTTCTAAAGACACTTCAAAAAGAGTTTAAGATGAGTGTAATTTTTATCAGTCATGACTTGGCATTGGTTTCTGAAATTGCAGACCGGATTCTGGTCATGTATAAGGGAAATGTTGTAGAAAGTGGCGACACAAAATCTGTATTTAAAAATCCCCAAAAGGAGTATACAAAAGCACTTATAGGCGCACGACCAACTCTTAAAGGGCGTTTAAAAAAACTTCCTACAATTAGTGACTTTTTATCAGGAATAATTTCCAAAACACTTGTTACGAAAAAGGCTCGTGAAGAAAACCATAAAAATATTTATAATTCACCACCTTTACTGGAAGTCTTAAACCTTGAAAAAACATACTATTCTAAAGCAGCATTCTTTGGGGTAAAAATAGCTCTTAAGGCTGTAGACAATGTTAGTTTTAAAGTCTATTCTGGAGAAACATTAGGTCTTGTTGGAGAGTCTGGTTGTGGAAAATCGACACTAGGAAAAGCGATTTTACAATTGGACAAAGCAACGGCGGGTACGCTAAAATATAAAGGAAATGATATTACAAACCTGTCCAAAAAGGCATTACGAATGCTACGAAAGGAAATACAAATTATTTTCCAGGATCCTTATGCCTCGCTAAATCCTCGACTTACTGTTGGGAAAGCGATTATGGAGCCGATGAAAGTTCACAAACTATTTTCATCTGTTGAAGAACGCCAAGCAAAAACTATTGAAATTTTAGAAAAAGTAGGGTTAGAGGCGTCTCATTTTGATCGCTATCCTCATGAATTCTCTGGTGGACAGCGGCAACGAATTGGTATTGCGAGAACTATCGCCGTAGAACCAAAGTTAATTATATGTGACGAATCGGTGTCGGCCTTAGATATTTCGGTTCAAGCACAAGTGCTGAATTTGTTAAATGCTCTGAAAGAAGATTATGGGTTTACTTATATTTTTATATCTCATGATTTGTCTGTAGTAAAGTTTATGTCCGATCAGTTGATGGTGATGAATAAAGGCAAAATTGAAGAACTTGGTGAAGCAGATGCCATTTATGAATCGCCTCAAAAAGCGTACACCAAAGCGTTGATAGAAGCCATCCCAAAAGGAATTTAAACCTATGGAAACTCTAAAATTTAAAAGCAAAAAAGACGTCTTGTTTCAGGCTTTAATTCTTGGAACTGTTGGATTTTGCATTAGTACTGTTGTAACCCAAGGCTTAGCTACAGAGCTTGATAAATGGAATTATATAACTATAAATTTGTTGCTATTCGTTTGTGGATTTCTATTTTGGGGTTATTATGGCACTTACTATGAACTCACTCAAACACACTTAAAATATAATTGTGGCCCCATTAAAGGGAAGATTGAGATTAATGAGATCCGAGAAATTATAAAAGGGAAAACACTTTGGGTGGGATTAAAACCAGCCACTGCTAGAAAAGGCTTGATCATAAAATATGGGAAGTATGATGAAATTTATATCAGTCCTGAAACAAATGATGAATTCATAAGTCACATTTTAGCAATAAACGACGCTATAAGAATAACAACTCACTCCAAACCAAACTTATAAAACCATTTCGGGAACAACACCTTCAATAATAAGATGCCCTTCAGTCGCGTTTTGAATGGTTTCAACAGAAACCCCTGGAGCACGTTCTAAGAGCTTAAACCCTTGACTGGTCACTTCTAAAACAGCTAAGTTAGTGACTACTTTTTTGACACAGCCAACTCCTGTAAGGGGAAGCGAACAGTGCTTTAAAAGTTTAGACTCTCCTTTTTTGTTAGTGTGCATCATAGCGACTATAATGTTTTCGGCACTGGCCACCAAGTCCATAGCACCCCCCATCCCTTTAACCATATAGCCAGGAATTTTCCAATTGGCAATATCTCCATTTTCTGAAACTTCCATTGCGCCCAAAATTGTGAGGTGTACATGCTTGCCGCGAATCATAGAAAAACTAGTCGCAGAATCAAAAAAACTAGCTCCTTCTAGAGTTGTAATGGTTTGTTTTCCTGCGTTGATAAGATCTGCATCTTCCTCGCCTTCAAAAGGAAATGGCCCCATCCCTAAGACCCCGTTTTCACTTTGAAATTCAACTTCAATATCTTCTCGAACGTAGTTTGCTACTAAAGTAGGAATTCCTATGCCTAGATTGACATAGTATCCGTTTTTGACTTCTTTAGCAATTCGCTTTGCAATTCCAATTTTGTCTAACATGATTCTGTTTTTTGTCTAACGGTTCGTTTTTCAATGCGTTTTTCATAGCCTTTCCCTTCAAAAATTCGTTGTACAAAGATTCCGGGGATATGAATTTGATTGGGATCAAGCGAACCCACTGGGACCAATTCTTCAACCTCAACAACTGTAATTTTAGCTGCACCACACATATTAGGGTTAAAGTTTCTAGAGGTCGCTTTAAATATTAAATTACCTGCGGCATCTCCCTTCCAAGCCTTAATAAATGAAAAGTCTGCTTTAAATGCTGTTTCTAAAACATACATTTTACCGTCAAACTCGCGGGTTTCTTTACCTTCGGCAACTTCTGTTCCGTAACCCGCTGGTGTATAAATGGCTGGGAATCCTGCTTGCGCAGCTCTACAACGCTCCGCTAAGGTACCTTGTGGGATCAATTCAACATCTAACTCTCCTGAAAGCATTTGGCGTTCAAACTCGTCATTTTCACCAACATAAGAAGAAACCATTTTTTTAACTTGATGTTTTTGAAGTAACAATCCAAGTCCAAAATCATCAACTCCTGCATTGTTTGAAATACAGGTTAGGTTATTGACATTCATGTCTACTAATTCAGAAATTGCATTTTCAGGAATTCCACACAATCCAAAACCACCAAGCATTAAGGTCATTCCGTTAGAGACGCCATCGAGGGCTTCTTTTACATCTGCAACTTGTTTATTTATCATCGTTTTAATTTAGGATAAAAAAGTACAAAAAAAAACTTATTAATTAAGTGATTTCACTAGAAATCAATATCTGGTGTAATCGGAGTCGTGTCTACGGGGATCGGATCTCCCTCTTCAAGTATCGGCTCGCATTCTACTTCGATGGTGAGATTTTCTGGCGCTACAAAATCTTCTATTGAAATTCCTAATTCTTCTAGGGAGTAACAACTTCTCATGTAATTTGCCCAAATAGGAAGTGCCATAGCAGCTCCCTGTCCATAGGTAATTGTTTTGAAATGGGTCGCACGGTCTTCTCCTCCAACCCATACACCTGTAACCAGATTAGGAACCATACCCATAAACCAACCATCACTTTGATTTTGAGTCGTTCCTGTTTTTCCGGCTATTGGGTTTGTAAATTCATACGGATAGCCTGTTACAATTTCTTTGTAAACTAGTTGATCTTTAGCGGCAGTGTGTCGCAGACGTTGACCAGAACCAAACTGGGTAACACCTTCCATTAATTTAACCGTCACGTAGGCGACTTCTTTACTGAGAACATCCTTTGTTTCTGGTGCATATTGATACAATATAGTACCGTTCTTATCTTCTATTTTGGTAACCATAACGGGTTTAGTATACACCCCTTGGTTTGCAAACGTAGAGTATGCTGCCACCATTTCGTACACACTCAAGTCTGGAGTTCCCAAAGCGATTGATGGTACTGCGGGAATATTTTGTTCTACTCCTAAACTTTGGGCTAAATTGATGACGGGTTGCGGCCCAATTTCATTCATTAATCGTGCTGTGATAGTGTTTCTAGAGTTTGCCAAAGCCGACTTAAGCGTTTCAAAACCGCCATAGTTTCCACCAGAGTTTTTGGGAGACCATGGTTTCATATTTCCATGTTTTAGAGCTTCTATCGTAATTTGAGATTTTGGAAAGGTATCACAAGGAGATAAATGCAGTTGATCAATAGCGGCTGCATACACAAAAGGCTTAAAAGTAGACCCTACTTGTCGTTTACCTTGTTTGGCCATATCGTACTGAAAGTGCTTATAATTAACGCCTCCAACCCATGCTTTTACATGACCAGTTTGTGGATTCATTGAAAGCATTCCTGATCTTAAAAAATATTTATAATAACGCATAGAGTCTAATGGCGTCATTATAGTATCGATTTCGTAGTTTTTAGCCGTCCATGAAAATATTTTCATGGGGATGGGGTTTTTGAAGGATGCAATAATCTCTTTGTTTGATTTTTTTAGGTCATACTTCATTTTACGCCAACGTTCAGAACGGCGCATACTTGAGTTCAATAACTTAGTGATTTCTTCGGGTTCTAAATCCAAAAAAGGTGCGGTTCGATTTCTTCTCGGTGTATTTTGAACAAAAAACTCTGCTTGTAAATTAGACATATGCTCCTTAGTCGCTGATTCAGCAAAGGTTTGCATGCGAGAATCTAAGGTGGTATATATTTTTAAACCATCTTTGTAGATGTTGTACTTGTCTCCATTTGGTTTGGTGTTTTTAAGGTTGTTGACCCACTCTTTCATGAAACCACGGAGGTATGCTCTGAAATACGTTGCAATCCCTTCACGATGGGATTCTGGAGAATAGTTAAGTCCTAACGGCAACTGTTGTAGTGAGTCTTTAATGGTTTCTTTAAGAAATCCATATTTAGCCATTTGGCCTAATACTACGTTTCGGCGGTTTTTTGTGCCAACGGGATTTCGTTTTGGACGTGGGTTGTATAGCGAAGAATTTTTAAACATTCCCACCAACATCGCCGATTCATTAATCGATAAATCAACAGGTTCTTTTCCAAAATAGATTCTGGATGCCGATCGAATTCCGTCTGCATTATTTCCAAAATCATAGATGTTAAAATATTGAGCAATGATTTCTTCTTTGGTGTATTGACGCTCTAGTCGTGTAGCAATCACCCATTCTTTGATTTTTTGAGTGATTCTACCAACTGTGTTGCGAGAGCCTTCTCCGTGAAAAAGTTGCTTTGCTAACTGTTGAGAAATCGTACTCGCTCCGCCTCCTTTGCCAAGTTTGACAACGGCTCGAAAGGTTCCTCTAGCATCAATGCCTGCATGGTCAAAATAGCGGATATCTTCAGTTGCAATAAGGGCATCCACAAGGTGATTAGGAAGTTCACTAAAAGCAACAGGTGTTCTATTGTCTTCGTAATAAAATTTACCGAGCGTTTCGCCATCAGATGAGATAATTTCAGTGGCTAAGTTTGTTCGTGGATTTTCTAAAGCAGAGGTGTCTGGCATGTTTCCAAAAACACCAAAAGATGCCGAAAAAAATACAAGTAATACTGCTGAAACAGCTGCTAAAAAACACATCCAAAACCAACGAATTGGCTTTGAAAAATCAAGAGATGTTGTCTTTTTTTTTGCCATAATATCTACTTATTAAGGGGTTCAATGCTAAACCCAACATCAATAATTCCTTCCAGTTGAGCAACTCCATTCGGCTCTCCCCGATGGCGCATTGCTTGTTGAATCTGTATTTTGTAGGTGCCCTCTTCACTAAACACAAAGGAATCGTCGTAACCTTTAAAGTAGAGTTTATGTTCTTTTACAGATGTAAATCCAGAACCCAGAAGCTCCCCATTGGGCTTGGCCATGAGGTATTCTAAAGTGTCTTTTGTGACTTTTCCGTTCGGATAATCTAATTCAACGATTAAAAATAAATTACTAAACTTATATGTTGAAGTCGTTCTTAAATTAACGAACAAATTATAAGGGTTAATAGTGTCAGGGGCTATAAAATCGTAACTAATTCTTTGTTGTTTATCCCAACGGTCTGAGATCGATGTATAGCGGTCGAACGGCTTAGTGTGTTGGCACGATAAAGCTACAAAAACAAAAAGAAGGATCCATAATATTGATTTACTTTGCATTGTTGTTTTGGGGTCTAGGTTTTTTGTTTCTATTGTTTCTGTTGTTCTTTTTACGTCGGTTATTGTTTTTACGTCTTTGATTTTTAGGGGCATCAAATCGCGTTAAACTGTCTTGACCCACAACGTTTTCAAAATCAACTTTAGTATCTTCAACCAAATCAATTGCATAGTCTTCTAAACTCGCCACCTTTTCATTTTTCGCATTGATGGCGATAATTTCGTTGGCTTGAGTCGTGGTCAATTTGTGCCAGTTCATCCATTCACCTTCGTAAGCATACCACATATGCCCTTTAAAAATATCGGTTTTTTGACAAACAGCAGTCCCTTTTGCAGTTCTTAATTTGACTTCTGTTTTTGGAAATGCTTTTAAAGCATCTAGGTAGGCGTCCAGCTCATAATTTAAGCAACACTTCAATTTCCCACATTGCCCTGCTAATTTTAAAGGGTTTAAAGACAGTTGTTGATACCTTGCTGCAGAGGTGTTGACTGATCTGAAATCCGTGAGCCATGTTGAACAACAAAGTTCGCGCCCACAAGAACCAATCCCTCCAAGTCGTGCTGCTTCTTGTCGCAAGCCTACTTGTTTCATTTCAATTCGGGTTCTGAATTCTCTGGCAAATAATTTGATAAGCTCTCTAAAATCTACCCGTTCATCGGCTGTATAATAAAAGGTTGCCTTGCTAGCATCGCCTTGAAATTCAATATCAGAAATTTTCATTTTTAACCTAAGGTCAATCGCAAATTGTCTTGCTTTGACTTTCATGGGTTCTTCTTTATCTCTAGCTTCAACCCAAATATCAATATCTCTTTGAGAAGCTTTGCGGTAAATTTTAAAAACTTCTTCGGGATTTTCAGAGATTTTCTTTCGTTTCATTTGAACCTTTACCAATTCACCTGAAAGAGTAACCATTCCAATATCATGTCCTGAGGCAGCTTGAGTTGCCACTACATCTCCGATACTTAAAGTTAAATTCTCCGTGTTTTTGTAGTATACTTTTCGTCCGTTTTTAAAACGAACTTCTATCCAATTAAAAGGGGTTGCTCCATTTGGAAGCGTCATGTTTGAAAGCCAATCAAAAACGGTTAGCTTATTACAGCTATCGGTACCACAAGTTCCATTGTTTTTGCAACCCTTTGGCTGACCGTCTTTACCTGTTGAACAGCTTGTACATCCCATAATCTATATATATTGAATTTGTCAATGCAAGAGCATTACAAATGTGCGTTAACTTAATGATATAAAACGTAAATATAAGATTATTTAAGGACTTAAAAAATGAGGTGAACGCTATTTTCTAAACTTACAAAAATCAAAACGATTCTCTTAAATTAAGAATGTGATGGTTTAGCGAGTGTCGCATAAATAGTTCTTAAATCTTTCTTATGCGGCAAATGTTTGGCACGTCCTTTTTTGAAAATATCATTGCTATTGCCTTGTCCCTTTCTCAGTGCTTTTTGCTCTTCAAACGACATGTTGTTGATGTCCATACAATCGGTAGAACAGCAATTTTCCATACTTTCTTTGCAGGAATCACATTGAATAAAAAGTAAATGACAGGCTTCATTGGCGCAATTGACATGAAGATCTGCTGGCTCGCCACATTGGTGACAGCTCGCAATGACATCGTCTGATATTTTTTCGGCACGACGCTGGTCAAATACAAAATTCTTTCCGATAAATTTGTTTTCAATAGATTGATCTCCGACTTGTCGGGCATAATTAATAATTCCACCCTCCAATTGATATACATTTTTGAATCCTTTGTGCTTATAATAGGCGCTGGCTTTTTCGCAACGAATACCACCAGTACAGTACATAACCAATTTTTTAGTTTCTTTATAATCCTTGAGGTCTTCTTCAATTAAATCTAGGGATTCTCTAAACGTATCGACATCAGGAGTAACGGCGTTTTTAAAATGACCTATTTCACTCTCATAATGATTCCGCATGTCAACTACAACCGTATTTTCATCTTCAATAAGCGCATTGAATTCTGAAGCGTTCACATGTGTTCCTATATCTGAGGGGTCAAAAGTGTCATCATTCAAGCCGTCGGACACAATCTTGTCACGCACCTTCACCTTGAGTTTTAAAAACGAAAATAAATCGTGTTCAATGGCAATATTAAGGCGCACATTTTCTAGAAAATCAATGGTGTCTAGGTGGGTTTTAAACGCCTCAAATTTGTCCGCAGGGACAGAGAGTTGTGCGTTAATTCCTTCTTTAGCCACATAGATTCGTCCTAAAACATCAATGCTGTCCCAAAATAAAAAAAAATGGTTTCTTAACAACTCAGGGTTGCTAATTTTCGAATACTTATAGAAAGAGATGGTCAAGCGTTCTTTGCCTGCCTGTTGGATGAGTTCCGTTCTTTCAATATTGCTTAACGTATTGTACAGTTGCATGCTATACTAATTTTTAAGTTTATACTAATTGAACTACAAAGGTAATAATTTTTTAGAATAACCTCGGTAAAAGCCAATGTAAAGGGTTTGGTAAATATTACAAAAAGGTTCGTTAAAATTTTAAAACTTTACAAAAGATGTCTTATTTTAGCAAGAAGAAAAAACTAGATACAAAAGACTTATGAGCAGCGAAAAAGATGCAAAACTAAAAGCCCTCAAGCTAACTTTAGACAAGCTTGACAAAGCTTACGGAAAAGGCACCGTAATGAGAATGAGTGATGCCCCTGTGGTAGATGTAGAGGTTATCCCTTCAGGATCTTTAGGATTAGACATCGCCCTTGGTGTTGGAGGCTATCCAAGAGGACGTGTGATTGAAATATATGGTCCAGAATCTTCAGGTAAAACAACTTTAACATTGCATGCGATTGCTGAAACCCAAAAAGCGGGTGGTATTGCCGCTTTTATTGATGCAGAACATGCATTTGATCGTTTTTATGCTCAAAACTTAGGAGTAGATATTGACAACCTCATCATTTCACAACCCGATAATGGAGAGCAAGCACTTGAAATCGCCGATAATTTGGTGCGTTCTGGAGCTATTGATATGGTGGTTATTGATTCTGTGGCTGCATTGACTCCAAAAAGTGAAATTGAAGGCGAGATGGGCGATTCTAAAATGGGGCTTCATGCGCGTTTAATGTCTCAAGCCTTAAGAAAGTTGACGGGTTCGATTAGCAAAACTAACTGTACAATGATTTTCATTAACCAATTGCGTGAAAAAATTGGAGTGATGTTTGGGAATCCTGAAACGACTACGGGGGGTAATGCCTTAAAGTTTTATGCTTCTGTACGTTTAGACATTCGTCGTTCGACACAAATAAAAGACAGTGATGGTAATGTTTTAGGAAATAAAACACGTGTTAAAGTTGTGAAAAATAAAGTTGCACCGCCGTTTCGTTTGGCAGAGTTTGACATCATGTATGGACAAGGTGTTTCTAAAGTGGGTGAGATTTTAGATGTTGCCGTCGAGCATGAGATTGTCAAAAAGAGTGGCTCATGGTTTAGCTATGACGACACAAAACTGGGGCAGGGTCGAGATGCTGTCAAAAACATGATTAAAGACAATCCTGAGTTGATGGATGAGCTAGAAGAGAAAATAAAACTAGCTTTGAAAGAAGAAGCTTAAAAACAAAATTTAATTAAAAATCCCGATCTATCGGGATTTTTTATGCATTTAAATCCGCTTCCAAAGAATTTGAAATGAGGTTGAAAACTTCTTTACTAAATTCTGTAGTATCCTCAATTGATAATTGTTCTGTGGAAATCGTTGGATGGACTTGTACACGCATTTTTCCAGGACTTCCACTAAAAAAAGTATAGGACAACCGTTTTTTATTGTCAAAAAACGTCATTGGTACTAAAGGTACTTTATGGTTGATTGCCAATCGGAATGCGCCTGCTTTAAAACGATCTAGAACAACCGATTCTTCGGGCACGCCTCCTTCTGGAAAAATACAAATACTAGAGCCTTGTTTGATCCGATTTTGAGCCCGTATAAAAACTGCTTTTCGACTTTCTGGACTGCTTCGATCAACTAAAATACAGGTACGTTTATAAAAGAATCCAAAGATTGGGATTTTTACCAATTCTTTTTTACCTATAAATACAAATGGGTGATTTTTAAATGCTACCAACATCAACATGATATCTGTCATCGAGGTGTGATTGGCTACAAACACATAGCTTTGTCCTTTTACTAGCGGCTCAGCACGTTTAACGGTCCAATAACACCCCATTCCAATAAGGATGCATTTGGCCCAAATGCGGGCTAGCCTAAAAAAGTAAGGATACCATTTTTGTTTTAGTACAGACAAAAACAATAGAGGAAACATGATTAGAATTGGTAAAGCAACGAGCACATAGAACCAAATTCTGTACAAAACCCACAGCGGATATTTCATAATTTTAAACACATTCAAAACTACTAAAAAAATTGGGGTGATGAACAAAAAAAGGGCTTTACCATTAATTTGGATAAATAACTGCAAGACGTTTGCTTTACGTGACTCATAAAAATCGACGTGCTTTTGAGAGCAATTAAATATTATTTACTACATTTATCAAAGTCTTAGACCCAAATCTAATTCTTCAAAAACCAATTCACCTTTTAAAGTAAGTTATTAAGAGGCTCTGTTTACACAGCGGTGTGCGTGTGTGCGTTGTTTTTAAAAATGAAACATTCAAATACATGCCAATTTGGGGTGTATTGTGGCAAAAACCAATGAATCTAATGGAACTATGCCCGCCTAAGGGTGTGTTCGTAAAGTAGTTGTGCACAAAGCGTAACCAAGATTCCTAATATAAACACGTTAAAAACAATATGAGTAATGAATTAATGAGTTTTTTGCTGATAAGTGGTTCTATTCACGGATTATTATTTGTAATATTCCCTGTCTTCTCAAAGAAGAAAATTGATAAACCTATTTGGTATTTGAACTCTGTAGTTCTTTTTATTTCACTAAATAACTTACAGGCTTGGCTAATAGAAAAAGGTTTTACATCATCTTTGTTCTTTTTAAAAAATTTTGAATTCCCTTGGTATATGTTAATTGTTCCTTTATTTCATATATTTTTAGTGCATCATTTAGGAATAGAAGGCAAAGTGAAGGTTAATAATTTTTTAAGGTTTTTATTCATAATCCTTATTTTAGAAACCTGCACAAGAACCTTATTGATTATAATCTGTCATATTAGAAATCTTGATACCTCAATAATTAATTTATATACCAAAATTGAAGAAGCATTCAATGGGTTTTATTCTGCTATACTATTTATTATATCCCTTTTTATTTTATTTAAAAAAGAACAATCAACAAAACAAGCTTTTTACAATAATCAAAAATGGTTAAAGCAATTTATGCTTTTTGGAACATTCGTTATATCCTTTTGGATTCTAGCTATTATTTTAAATTTAAATACAGAAAAAAGTAATTACATCTATTACCCTTTAAGGATTAGTAGTTCTATCTTAATATTTTGGATAGGCTATCAAGGATTATTTCATTACACTTTAATTAAAGACCGTATTTCATTAAGAAATAAAGTAGAGAAAACAGATTTTAACAAGATTAACTTGAATTTAAGTCAAGAAAAAATAAATATTAAATCTGAAAAATTTAATGAACTAAATAATTTTATTCTAAAAAATAAAAAATATTTAAATTCTTCTTTTTCTCTTGCGGATTTATCAGATGAATTTAATTTCAGTATTAGCTATATTTCAAACTTAATTAACAGCAATAGTGGTTTTAATTTCTCAGATTATATCAACCAATTGAGGGTTGAGTATGCGAAGCAACTTTTAATCGATAAAGAGTATCATCAATATACGGTAATTGCAATTGGTTTAGAAAGCGGGTTTAATTCAAAATCAACATTTTATACAGCCTTTAAAAAGTTTACTGAAAAAACCCCAATTCAATATAGAAATCAAAAATAATTCTTAAAACTTGTCCGAAATCATCTTCAAAAGATAATTTCGGACATTTGATTCTCAATCATTACTACTTTTAAAGAACCCTTTTGATTCTAGTAACTCAATGAAATTAATCATTACTCTTTTTACACTGTGTATATTTTCTTCTAGTTGTTCGAGTTATAAAAATTTAGATTTTACTAAGCTTGAAATTGATGGAGCTAAAAATTATAAAATCATAGATTTAAACGGAAGTACTACAAAAACAAATAAGTGTCAAAAAGTTAAAGACACTTTGAGTTATGACAGATTGATTGTTCCTGTTTCAAAAATTAAAGAAATAAGGCAGCGTAAGTTTTCCTTTTTAAAAACTGAAGCCTTGGTAATTGGTATTATAGGCTTAGAGATTTTAATTATTTATAAATCGACGAGCAAAATAGGTGCAAACATAGGGCTAATAGAAAGTCCTAACTAAAACTAAATATTATGAAATCAAGCCTTTTATTAAGTCTTCTATTACTATTAAGCAACTGTAGCAAAGATGATGATTCTTTTACACCAATACTTCCCCCTATAACTCAAACAGGGGCAAATACATTTGGTTGTTATGTCGACGGAAAACTATTGACACCTAGAGATGGCACGGGAACCTTTAACTACCCGGATTATGGGATGAGTTTTATTGCAGGGCCAGGGCCAACAGATTTCACTTATAACGAGATTGCTATTCATGACTACAAAAGTGGTACAGGAGGGCTATTAGACATTCACATAACTGATTTGCATCAGAACGGAGAAGGTGCTTTTCTGATAAATGAAAGTAATTGTGAAGACAATGTGGATGCCAACCCTACTATCAATATCCGTTGCAGATGGTGGGATGAAAGTTTACAAGCCTACAAATGGTATTGCTCCATTGAAAACACTGGCAACTTAATAATTACTCGGTATGATTATACTAACAGCATTGTTTCGGGCACTTTTAGCTGTAGGGGTCAAAATAGAGATGATGCT
>Ga0102887_1000405_pt1 | contig 20026 bp, 10 predicted proteins | sample Colrivmet1550B02_FD_84504 | JGI IMG/M metagenome (GOLD analysis project Ga0102887, IMG submission 84504) | Estuarine microbial communities from the Columbia River estuary - metaG 1550B-02 | ecosystem: Environmental > Aquatic > Marine > Intertidal zone > Estuary | place: USA: Columbia River...
AATCTCCAACGGCTTCAATATCTGTTTTAAGAGAATACATTTGAGCTAATTCATACCTTGTGGGTAGTCTCCAACCTGTAAAATTTTGACCGTCTACTGAATGATTGGAAGGGTTAGATATAACATTTTGAGCGTTATACCATGATGAAAACCCCTGATCTATTGTTTCACATACTAAACCGTGCTTACCATCCGCTGATACCATAAAAACATAACCTCCAAGTTCTGGCGAATGCCCAATAGAATATACTGGTGAAGAAACACTCTCAGCTACCTTTGCATGCAATGCAAACGGAACACTCATTAACTGACTGGTTCCTGTAATTGAATAAGAATCACTTCCAGTAAGATCTATTTCTGACTTAATGAAATAGAGATCAGCACTCCAATCTATGGTACTAAAATCATCAGAAGTACTTCCTGTACCAATTTCAATACTCACAAGACCATTTATATTTGAGGATGGCGTATGAGTTTCTACATACACAGCTGTTCCTGTTGTCGTAGTTTGTAAAATGCTTATGCGCATGCCTAACGATTGATCACTTACTAATTCTCCTGCTGCATCTCTAACAACTGCCTGGTAACTCATCTTTTCTGGTACTTGAGCAAAGCTAGTTGCACTTAGTAATACTGCTACTATTATGGTGTAAAGTCTTTTCATCTGATATTTATTTTTTTATAATTTTAAAGGTTTTTAACTCGTTATTGTTTTGATTGACTTTCAACACATACATACCTATAGAAAATTTTTTCATACTTATCTGGGTGTCTGAATCAGAAATCTGTTCGTTTGATAGAACTCTACCTTGAACATCAATAAGATTATAACTTAAATTAGTAAGACCATTGTCCGTAATATTTAGCATCACATAATCTGTTGTTGGATTGGGATAGGTCACCGCTTTTAAATTAACTGTTGTTAATTCTGGATTGCTTAACGTAAATAGTTCAAAACTTTGTTGCACACCCTGGCTTATGCTGCCGTTACCACCTGTGGCTTCAATATAAAATACTTGACCTAAAGTATAGCTAGAAGTACCTCCAGTTCCTGTACCCTTTCCTCCTGATACAGTAACAGCCTCTTGAGATTGGACTAGAAATGAGACGAATAGTGCACACGTTAAGATTAGTGTTGTTTTCATAGACGAAATATCCTTTAAAAAAAATTATTGCTTTTAATTCAAAAGTAATAAAAAATTAAATGCAAACAAATTTTGAGAATCAAAAGAATTTAAAACTATTTTTTTGTCAATTCCAAATCCACCCCAAAATAGTTCGACTTCGCTCCCTTTTGCTCCACGATGAAGCGACCTGGCGCAACCAGGGATTAAAAAAGAAAAATCTGCCAAGCTTGCTTGAGCAGATTTTTTAATTTAAGACGGCTAGACTGCAAGGACAGCACCAGGGCATTTCCCAATCGGGAGGCAAGAGAAAGACGTCCGTCATTCTTGGTGTTTAATTTTAATTTTCTATCGAAATTATTTTTTTCAATTGGATGTTTTTACTAGAGCCTCCTATTTGAATCTCAAAATCGCCTAATTCAACAGCATAGGTTTGTTTTATAGCATCGTAATAACGTAAATCTTTCCTTACATTTAATTTAAATTCTACCATTTTTTTTTCTCCCTTCTTCAACGAAATACGTTTAAATCCTCTAAGTTGCTTGTGTGGCATCCATGTAGTCGATTCGACATCTTTAACATATAACTGAACAACTTCCTCACCATCCAATTCGCCACTATTTTTTACATTAACCGTAACAAATACTTCATCTGAGTTGTTGAAAACTTTTTTATTGATTGCTAAATCAGAATATTTAAACTTTGTATAACTCATGCCATAACCAAATGGATAGATGGCATTTCCATTGTAGTATCTATAAGTAAACCCATTACCAGCACGCATATTGTAATCTTCAAAATTAGGCAATTCATTGGTTGAAGAATAAAAAGTCACAGGTAGCCTTCCTGCTGGATTATAATTCCCGAACAAAACGTCTGCTACTGCATCTCCCCCTCGTTGACCGGGATACCAAGCAGCTAGAATACCTTCAAGTTCTTGTTCCAAACCATTAAAGGAAACAGCACTTCCTGCAAGTAAAACAAATACAACTGGTGTACCCGTTTTGTTCATCGCCTTTAGAGCATTTAATTGAACTTCAGGAAGTTCAATTTTTGTTCGGTCACCTCCAAAGAATCCTTCAACTCCGTTTTTGGATCTCATTTCGTTGCTTTCCTCTCCCTCCCAAGTCGCATCTAATCCACCCACAAATATAGCAACATCAGCAGATTCAATATCTTTTAAAATCCTCTTAGAAAGCACCAAAGAATCTTTATTTTGGTGAGTGACTAAAGAAACTCCTTTATGATATACCAACTCAATTTCTGGTCCGGATTTAGCTTTTATTCCATTGATAATACTCACTGGATTAGAAGGTGTTCCATAGTAATTCCCTTTTAAAGCATTAATATTATCCGCATTAGGTCCAATCACCGCTATTTTTTTAATAAGATTTTTATTTAACGGAAGGATGCCCTCATTTTTTAACAAAGTCATGGATTTGTGAGCCATCTTTAGGGCTAAGTCATCGTGTGCTTTTTTGTTATTTATCTCAAAAGGAATTTGAGCATATGGCACCAGTTCTATCGGATCAAACATCCCTAGTTTCATTCTTGCTAACATCAATCGATATACAGAAAGATCTATTTCTTTTACCCCAATTAAACCTTGCGATACAGCTGTTTTTAAGGCTCTTTGGTACACACTACCACAATTTAGATCACAACCTCTTCGGATCCCTAATGCTGCTGCTTGTTCTTGTGTATCAACAATTTTATGATTTTCGTATATATCATTTATAGCGCCACAATCCGAAACAACATACCCTTCAAACCCCCATTGCTTTCTAAGGATGTCGTTTAAAAGCATCCAACTGGCACTGGCAGACTCACCGTCCACACGATTATAAGCACCCATTACAGAATAGGCTTTCGCATCTACAATTAGATCTTCAAATGCAGGTAAATAAGTTTCCCACAAATCTCGCTTTGAAGGAAGTACGTTAAAGCTATGTCTGTTAGGTTCTGGTCCATTATGAACTGCAAAATGCTTGGCTGTTGAAACAAGTTTCAAATATTTGGAATCATTTCCCTGCAAACCTTTTACAAATTGCATACCCATTTGTCCAGTTAGGTATGGATCTTCTCCGTAGGTTTCATGTCCTCTTCCCCAACGAGGGTCTCTAAAGATATTTATATTAGGAGACCAAAATGTAAGCCCTGTATATATTTTATAATTTTTATTTCTTTGTGCTTCGTGATGTTTTGCTCTAGCTTCATCACTTATAACATTGGCTACCTCTCTCATCGTAGCAGTATCGAAAGAGGCTGCCATTCCAATGGCTTGTGGAAAAACAGTTGCAATTCCAGCTCGAGCAACCCCATGTAAACATTCATTCCACCAATGGTACTCCTGTATATTTAAGCGTGCAATGGCAGGTGCTCCTGCTCCTAGCTGTGATATTTTTTCTTCCAAAGTCATTTGTGCGACTAGATCTGTTGCTCTTGTTTCAAAATCCAAAGACAAGTTAGAATACTTTTCAATAATGGGTTCTTGAGCATTGCTGTAAATACTATGTAATGATAGAGAAACAAATAAAAATAATACGTTAATTTTCATTTTTACTTTTTTTTAAATTTATACTATTTAAGTTAATTTTATGATTAATTATAAATTAAGTTCTGCTTAATTAATATGATTATTTATTATTTTAAAAAATATTTCATTAATTTAAAATTATTTCATTAATTTCATTGACTTAAATTATGCAATCATAATAAAAATATGATAAAATTTTTTGTTCCATTATTATATGTTAGTTTAATTTTAATTCCTTTTACAGGAAATTCACAAGGAATACGCTTTAACTCTAGTGAAAGCCCTATTGTAGAAAGAACTTCTTACAATCTATTTGCACACGATCCACAAAAATTTACAGGAAATTTTAATATTGAATTTAACTTATCTATTATTGATTCTAAGATATTTGGATACATCTTGAATATAAAAGATAAAAATAATCCTATTTCATATTCATTAGTATATATCGATAACACAGAAAGTAGTGGGGAACTTAAACTGAATCTAGACGGGGTTAAAAAACTAATATCAGTTCCATTAGAAAAAGAATTTCTCGGATCCAGAAAATGGATGAAAATAAATTTAAATTTCAATTCTTCATCAAAAGAAATTACTCTTAGTGTTAATGATAAGATATTTTCATCATTAGAAAATGAATTTAACAATACAATTGTTCCTGAAATTTTCTTCGGAAAACATGGGAGTATCATAGATGTTCCTTCAATGGCTATTAAAGATCTTGTCATTACAAATAAAAAGAATAAAACTATTTTTAATTTTAACGAAAGCGAAGGGAATGCTGTTTACGATTCTAAAGGACAGCTTTTTGGAACAGTTGATCATCCGAATTGGTTAATCATAGAGTCTTACCACTGGAAGTTAATAAGTAGCAAATCATTTAACAAAGTTACTTCTGTAACTTTTGACGAAAACAACAATCGGTTTATTTATCAAAATTCAGATACATTAAACTTTTTCAACCATACAAGTAAAAAAAATACTTTTCATAGTTTCAAAAACACTCTAACTGTTCCTATGCGACTTGGAACTAGTTTCTTAGATCCAAATGAAAACAAATTATATGTTTATGAACTGTCTGATGTTTTAAATGGAAAATCGACAATTGCATCGATTGATTTAAAAACTCCAGAGTATTGGACTAAAAACAGTTCTCTGAAACTATCTCAACAAAGACATCATCACAATGGGTTCTTTGATCCTGGGTCAAAAAAGTACCTAATATTTGGTGGCTATGGCAATCAAAGGTTCACGAATGCTTTTAACTCTTACGATATTAAAAATGACAACTGGGAGCCCGTTTCATTTACCGGTGACATTATTTCTCCTAGGTTTTTTGCCGGAATGACTCAAATTGGGAATCAAAACTTATTATTATTTGGAGGACAAGGAAATGAGACAGGAGAACAAAGTATCGGTAAAACGTATTATTACGATTGTTACAATATTAATCTAAAAACAAATAACATACAGAAACTTTGGGATGTTAAACAGGAAAACACCAAAATGGTTTCTGCAAGAAATATGGTTCTTAGCAAAGACTCAACCTCGTTTTACACTATTGGCTATTCAGAATATAAACCTTCTACTTTTTTACAATTATATAACTATTCCATTAAAGATGGTAGTCACAAAATATTTGGAGATTCAATTCTTATGATTTCTGAAAAGATTCGGACTAATGCAAATTTATACCTAAACAATTCAACGAATCAATTTTTTTGTGTTACTCAAGAATTTGAAGAAGATGGATCAAATAAAATAAATATCTATTCATTAAATGACCAACCCGTTTCTGAAGCTAACATATACAATATAGAAAAAAAATCGAGTTCAAAAATTGTTTTCATACTTATAATACTCCTACTAATGTCAGGAGTATTTTACTACTTGAAATATTTAAAGAAAAAAAGAAAAAAGAGAAAAGATGAATTCAAAGCTCAACTTCAAAATATCTTAAAACCTCAAAAAACAAATACAATAGAAATAAAATCCAACGCTACTTTTTTGTTTGGTAGTTTTAGAATGATTGATAGAAATAAAAAAGATATTTCATACCTATTTAGTCCAAAGATTAGACAGCTGTTTTTACTATTACTTTTTAGTAGCAAACAAAAAGATGTTTCGGGATTAACATCTGAAAGAATCCACTCTACCCTTTGGCCAGATAGTACCCCGCAAAAGGCTAAAAATTTAAAAAATGTAATCATCAGTCAATTAAGAAATATTTTGAAAGATATAGAAGGGTTAGAACTAATCTACTCTAGAGGCAAGTTTTACTTGGAATTAGGTGATGAGTTTTACTGTGATTATTTTAATTTTTCAACGAAGCTAGAGTCACTAAGAGACGACTTAATTGATTATAATTCTTTGAATGAACTTACTAGTATAATTAGTCCAGGTAAATTCTTACAATCGATTAATAATGAATGTTTTGATAAAACAAAGAAAAATTTTGAATATGAAATTCTAAAAATAATTCCAAATCAACTGAAGCGGATGTATACAAATAAAGACTACTCGCCTATCATCCCTCTTACAGAAATTTTATTTAATATTGATTCGTTAAATGAAACTGCCTTTTATTATCGAATCCATACCCTTCACAACATGGATTTGACGCTAAAGGCAAAGAAACAGTTTAATGATTATATTATTAGATATAATAAAATCATGGGAGACAACTTTCCAGGAACCTACAAAGATGTTATTAAGCAAATACCCGATGAATTAATCTAAGCCCTAACAAATTCAAAAAAAACCTTGTTAAATGTCAATTATTTAACTTTGATGTTTATCTGATCTGAAATACCATCTGAAGCATTTCCTACGTAAATCGTATAGCTTCCCTTTTCTAAATTCCAATTAGAAATAGATTCATCATAAAAAGATAAATCAGACACATGTATAGTCATTATTTCGCTTGTTTGGATTCCGGCTCCTAAGTAAGTTTTCTTAAACCCTTTAAGCTCTTTTATGGCTCTCAGAACTTTAGAATTTGACATTCCAACATATACCTGAACAACTTCAGCTCCATCCTTACTTCCTGTATTTTTCAAGGTGTACGTGATATTTATACTATCATTGGCTGTATAAATTTTCTTATCAGATTTAATGTCTTTGATTTTAAAGGATGAGTATGACAATCCATGTCCAAATGAAAATAACGGTTTAATATTTTTAGTGTCATGCCATCTATACCCCACTAAAATACCTTCTTTATAATATTGTGTTTCACCATCTCCAGGATAGGATAATTCACCAAAAAAATGAGCCGAATTATCGGTTAGTTTTACAGGAAAAGAAAATGGAAGTTTTCCAGATGGATTCGCATCACCACTAATAATATCTGCAATTGCATTTCCAGCTTCACTTCCTAGGTACCATGTTTGCAGTACAGCCTTAACGTCAGAAATCCAAGGCATGCTAACAGCGTTTCCACTTACTAATAAAACTCCAATGTTTGGATTTACTTTCTGCAACTCATTAATTAAATAATCTTGATTGTATGGAAGCTTTAGTTCATCGCGATCTGCAGCTTCACAATCTTGGCCTCTATTTTTATTTAGGCCTCCTATGAAGAGAACTACATCCGCTAAAGAGGCTGTTACTAAAGCATCTTTAATAAGTGATTTATGATTTTGATTTGAATCTTCTGATGTATATCCTTTTGAAAAAATTATAGAGGCGTTCTTAAATCGTTTTTGTAACCCTTCAAGAGGAGATATTTCATAATTAGCTTTTAACTCTGAAGAACCGCCCCCAGTAGTCATCGACTTAACAGCATTTTCACCAATCACAGCAATCGTTAATTTCTTGACTGGATTTAAAGGAAAAAAATCATCTTTATTTTTCAAAAGAACAATCCCTTCTGTAGCTACTTGACGCGCCACCTGACTGTGTTCAATATTATTTATTTTACCTAACGGCCGACTTGAATCCAATGTAGTACGCATCATCAAACGGAGAATTCTTCGCACTTTATCATTCAAAATACGCTCGTCAATCTCCCCACTTTTTACTAATTCCAAAAAGTTTGTGCCAAGGAAATTAGCATCAAAAGCCTTTCTAGGCGACGTTTTCGTATTTATTGGAGACCCCATTTCTATGTCAAGTCCGTTGAGAGCTGCTTCTTTAGTACTGTGTGTGCCACCCCAGTCAGAAATCACAACCCCGTCAAAACTCCAGTCTGTCTTGAGAATTTTATTTAAAAGAAGTTCGTGATGGCTACAATGTTGCCCCCTAAATTGATTGTAAGCACCCATTATAGACCAAGTCTTTCCTTGTTTTACAGCAGCCTCAAAAGCAGGTAAATAAATCTCATACAACGCCCGATCACTAACCTGAACATTCACATGATTCCTCCATAACTCCTGATTATTTAACGCAAAGTGTTTAACGCAAGCTGCAACTCCATTCATTTGTACCCCTTTGATGTAAGGCACCACCATTCTAGACGCTAAATAGGGATCTTCACCCATGTATTCAAAATTTCGTCCGTTTAGTGGCGTCCGATAGATATTAACGCCCGGTCCTAACAAAACATCTTTTTTTCTGTAGCGCGCTTCTTCTCCAATACTAACACCATATTGATTTGACAGGGATGGATTAAAGGTTGCAGAAAGGCAGGTTAACGCAGGGAAAGCAGTAATGTAATCATTTGTCCAATCGGAATAATCCCAATCAGACCAATTAATTTCTGCTCTAATTCCATGAGGTCCATCTGACATCCATAATTCAGGAATTCCTAATCGAGGGATTCCTGGTGAACTAAACTGAGACTGAGCATGACACATAGAAATTTTTTCTTTTAGAGTCAGTAAAAAAAGAATACTATCTATTTTAGACGCTCTAATTTCTAATCTAGTTTGGTCAGCAGGTAATGAACTAATAAGTTGTTGTTGTGAATGAATTCTTGTGCAATAAAAACTCATCAAAAGAATACTTACTGCTACTGAAAAACATTTATAAACGGGCTTTAATATAATCATATTTTTATTCAGATGTAAATGAAGATGCTGGAAGTCCTTCACTATTAAAAAGGCAAGGAACTGCTTGGTCGCTCCAACCATATCTTGCATATTTTGGATTAGAAACTGTCGAAGCAGAAAGTTCAATCGTGTTATTTATAATATTCGCCTCTGCAATCTTATAGATCTTATCAGGCCCAGCTATTTCAAAGCCCCTTAGATCTCCTTTTGAAATCAAACCACTGCCAATCTCATCAAAATTAACAACCAGTATTTCTCCACGTCTTTTTATACTTTTAAACAAAGGGCCTGAAGCTACGATTTGCTTTCCATACTCATTTGCCAAGGCTAACCCTGCCAGTCTTTTTCCAACTGCTTGTTTGTTTGAAGGGTGGATATTATTAACATTAGCTATATCCATGGTCACAACCATTCCCGTATTTTTTATATTCAAGGTTCTTCGCTGAGCCTCTCTTAATTTTTGGGATTGGTCCAAAGCGGTATTGTTTTCTCCATGGTATTGAAAAGGTGCGATTTGAACAAAATAAAATGGAAAATTATAATTCCACCTTTTGCGCCAATCACTAATCATCGCAGAGAACAGAAGTTTATACTGCTCTGAACGCCCCACATTCTCTTCTCCTTGATACCAAATAGCGCCTTTGATTGTGTAGGGTATTAGTGGGTAAATCATGCCATTAAATAGCACTGTTGGAAGTTTTGGATTCACTTTAACAATGGGGGCTTTATCCTTTAAATTTAGGTACTCAGTCCCATACAAATAAAGCTTTCCTTTATAAATTTCAGCAGCTGTTCTGTAGCTCCAATACCCACTTAATGAAATTTTTGATCCAGAATCGCTAATTAATAGCATAGGACCTTTAAATGTCCCTGGACCTCCAACATCAATCGCACGAATGGCTATGGTATTAGCCCCTTTATTTAAAAGTGTCTTTGGAACTTTATAAGCTCTTTTGGAATTTGAATAAGTAGCCCCAGCAAAACTACCAACCTTCTTTCCGTTTACATAGATAACATCCATATCGTCAATAGCTTCAATTTCTAATGTGTAGTCTGACTCTAAATCTCGAACATGAACTGTTTTACGAAACCACATAACCCCATCAAAATCTGATTGGGTAATCGCATCAAATTGACCGGGTAAATACACCTGGTTCCATTGGCTATCATCATAATCTACTTGTTTAAATTCTGGGTCATAAACAACTAATTGATCCCATTGTTTATCTCCTTTAGGGATCGCTATTGATTCCCATTTTGAAAACCAATCAGAAGCCTCTTTTTGGCGATCGACAGCACTAATGGTCTTTAAAATACGATCAAAATCTCCTATTTTTTTTACTTGCTGTTTACTAGTCCAAGCCTCAACAGGGGTACCACCCCAACTCGAATGAATAATTCCAATAGGAACATTTAAAGTTTTATTTAATCGACGAGCAAAAAAATAGGCTGATGCGCTAAAATCTCTTGATGTTTCTGGAGTAGAAACTTTCCATTTTCCATTAAAAGTAATTTTAGGGTCTAATGATAACTGGCGCTCTACAGTAAACATTCTAATTTCTGGGTAACCCGACTTGGCAATTTCCTCTTCAGAATTATCAATAACATCATTTGGAGGCCAGCCTCTGAGTGGCATTTCCATATTCGACTGTCCAGAAGCTAGCCAAACTTCTCCAATCAAAACATCCTTTATTAAAATATTAGAATGAGCATCTTTCACATGAATAGTATACGGACCTCCTGCTTTTGGTGTTCGTACATGTAGTTCCCAATTACCATCTGAATCTGTAATTGTAGTTTCTGATTTCCCCCAACCCGTAGCAATAGTTACTTTTTCATTTGGTACATTTTTGCCCCAAAAGGCAACATTACTTTTTTGTTGAAGCACCATGTGATCTGTAAAAAGTACATTTAACTGAAGTGATTTATTTTTTGTTTTTAATTGAAATGAAAAAAACGAAAAACAAAACACAGCTATAATAGTGCCTAAAATATATTTTTTTAGCATGGTTTATTATTGAGTAAGATTTACATTCTATTCATTAAAAACATCCCGTTTATAAACATTATAGAGTTTCACGAAGTGAACATTGAAATAGTTTCAGACTTATTTAAGACCTTAGTTGTTAAATTTTTTATAAGACATATAACCATAACTTGCTATTATTAAAAAACAGAAAAAAGGCAATATAAAAGAGAAGTTAACTTCAGAAACTCCCATAATCGTAATGTCTGCAACACCGTTACCACCAGTATCAATAATAACACCTTGTATCATAGGCAATAAAGCACCACCAACAATAGCCATAACCAATCCTGCTGATCCCACTTTTGACTGCTCTTCAGTTAAATCATCCAAGGCAATCCCATAAATTGTTGGGAACATTAGAGACATACAAAAAGAGATGCCTACTAAACAATATAACCCGGTCATACCTTCTATAAAGATGGTTCCTCCAACAAAAATAGACGCTAGGATTGCAGAAACCATTAATAATTTACCTGGTTTCATATAACGCAACAGAGCTGTTCCAATAAATCGTCCAACTGTAAATAATATAAATGCTAATAATTGATAAAAAAATACATCAACTTTTTCATATTCTACTGTATTTATTCTCGCTAAATCAATCGCTTCAGCATATTGATAGATATAGGTCCATGTCATAATTTGTGCACCTACATATAAAACTTGAGAGATAACGCCGCAAATGTATTTCTTGTTTTTTGCCAATTCACCAAAAGTATTTCCAAGACTTGGCATCTGTCCTTCAGCCTTAGTTTGTGGCATTTTGCTGATTATAAATAAAACAAAAACGGCTAAAATAACTAAGCCTAATATCACATAAGGATCTCGAATAACTGCTAAATCTGCCACTCTTATTAAAGCGCGTTTTGCTTCATCTAAAGCCCCAAAATCTGTAATATCGTCTGATTGTAATTTATCATATATAAAATACTTAGCGACTAATAAACCCGCTATTAATCCGACTGGATTTACTGACTGTGCTAAATTTAAACGCTGTGTAGCCGTTTTTTTAGAACCCATTGCCAATATATATGGATTTGCAGCTGTTTCTAAAAACGCCAACCCAAAAGTTAGCACATAAAGTCCTAAACAGAAAAACCAAAACTGTTCTGTAACTGCGGCTGGATAAAATAATAATGCGCCACTTGCATACAGGCCTAATCCAATTAAAACACCAACCTTATATGAATATTTACGCATAAACAAAGCTGCTGGCAATGCCATGCAAAAATAGCCGCCATAAAAAGCCATTTGCACCCAAGAAGCCTGCACATTTGATAGTTCTAACACTTTTTTAAACGCATTTACCATAGGGTCTGTAACAGCATTCGCAAATCCCCATAAAGCAAATAATAAGGTTACTAAAATAAATGGCACTATTACTTGTTTTGAAACAATCGGTGTTTTTTTCGCATCTTCTGCCATACTATTGATTTCTATTGATTTGTTAATACTATTCTATATCGCAATCTTTATTGTCTGAAAAAATTATTTATTTTCTTGACTCATAGAATACGGTCTTGACTCTTTTCTTGTTCTTAATTTTGTATTGGGTTGATTACTCATTTCCAATGAAAAAGAAGCACCATCCATGAGATCTATAAAAGTAATATAATTTTTAGTATGGGTTGATTTATTCTTACTGATCTTATGAATATAGACGTTCTCTTTAGAATTATTTGGGACGTTCATTTCAAAAATATTTCCATTTTGAAGATGAAGTTTCACGTTTTTAAACAAAGGACTTCCAATAGCATACTGCCCAGTCCCCGGTGCAACAGGATAGAATCCCATCGCAGAAAACACATACCATGCCGAGGTTTGTCCATTATCCTCATCACCACACAAACCATCGGGTGCAGAACTATAGAGTTTATCCATGACTTCACGTACTCGTTTTTGAGTTTTCCAAGGTTTCCCTAACCAATTGTATAAATAAATAGCGTGCTGTACGGGCTGATTACCATGTGCATATTGCCCCATATCACCTACTAACATTTCTGTAATTTCGTGAATCTGCTGACCATAATATGAATCATTAAAAGTTGGAGCAGCAGTAAAAACTTCATCCAAACGCTTTTCCATTTTAGGAATACCTCCGAAGGATTCTGCTAACCCCATAGGGTCATGAAAGACACTCCAAGTCCAGTGCCATGAAGAGCCTTCTGTAAAGGCATCGCCCCATTTATCTGGTGTAAAAGTTTTTGACCAAGACCCATCTTTATTTTTACCTCGCATAAATCCAATTTCGGGGTCAAATACATTCTTATAGTTTTGACTACGTGATCTGAAAAGGTCAATTTCTTCCTGTGGTTTTCCTAAAGCTTCTGCAAGTTCAGCAATTGACCAATCGGCAAAAGCATATTCTAAAGTTCGTGCCGCACTTTCGTTAATCCCAACATCATAAGGAACATACCCCAATGTATTGTAATGTTTCGCACCAAAACGACCAACGGAACTCAAAGGACCTTTTTTATTAGAATTTTTAATTACTGCTTGATACAACGTTTCAACGTCGTAGCCTCTAATTCCTCTCAAATAGGCATCTGCAATGTTCACTGCAGAATTGGATCCAATCATACAATCTCTATGTCCTGGGCTTGCCCATTCTGGCAACCAACCACTTTCATTATACGTATTCACCAAACCTTGCATAACATGGCTTAGATATTCTGGGTACATGATGGTAAAAAACGGAAAGACAGCTCTAAAGGTATCCCAGAATCCATTATCTGTAAACATATAGCCTGGAAGCACCTCACCATTATAGGGGCTATAATGAACGATTTCATTAGCGGCGTTGAGCTCATAAAACTTTCTTGGAAAAAGCAAGACTCTATAAAGAGCCGTATAAAAGGTTCTATATTGTTCTACAGTGCCCCCCTCAATTTCTATTCTACCCAATTCTGTATTCCAGAGAGCTGCTGCTTTGGTCTTTGTTTGATCAAAGGTATCTGAGCCAATTTCTCTTTTTAAGTTCAATTCTGCTTGTTCTAAACTGATGAAAGAGGATGCTACTTTTGCCGTTATTTTTTCGTTGTTTTCTGTTTTAAAACTTAAGGCCGCTCCGACATGAAAGCCTTCTGCACTTAATGCCTTACGTAACCTACTGTTATCTGCTTTAGATTTTTTATTAGTTTTCCATGTTTGTGAGGCTTCAAAATCTTTATCAAAATAAATCACAAAATAATTGTGAAAGTTTTCGGGAACCCCACCAGAATTATTGCGACAATACCCTACTACTTTTCGTTCTTTAGGAAATACTTTCACCATTGAACCTTTAAAGAAACCATCCACTAATACATGGGCGTTGTCTGTTTTAGGAAATGTAAATTGAAACTGTGCACCACGTTCGGTTGGAACTATTTCGGTTGTGACATCATAGTCTGCTAAATAAACTTTGTAATAGTGGGGCTTACTAATTTCTGCTTTGTGAGAAAACCACGAAGCACGTTCGTCCTCATTTATTTGGAGTTTTCCCGTTTCAGGAAATAATGAAAAGGCGGCATAATCATTAATCCATGGACTCGGTTGATGTGTTTGCTTAAAACCTCTAATTTTATTAGCGTCGTAAGTGTACCCCCATCCATTACCCATTTCGCCCGTTTGGGGGGTCCAAAAATTCATGCCCCAAGGGGTTGCAATTGCAGGATAGGTGTTTCCATTAGACAATTCAAAAGCAGAGTCAGAACCCACTAAAGGATTTACGAAATCTACTGGGCTACCGGACTGGTTTTGATTATAAACATCTGTGGATATAATCACAAAAAAACAGAACAGAATTTTAACTATTTTCATTTACTATATTTTATTTATTTGGAGGCGTCTAATATTAGCCGTTCAACTTAGTTAAAGCTCGGTGGCGCTGTATTTTCTCCCCATGTTTTATTTGGTGTCTTAGAAGATTCGAAATCTATGGTGCCCCCATTTTTAATTAAATCCCAATCGACCCAAGTAGACTTGTATTTCTTTCCATTAATTTTTAAAGAATTGATATAAGGAGCTTCGGTAGAGCCTCCGTTGATAGTTAATAGTCCTTGAGGTAAATTTACTATTGCTTTTTCAAATTGAGGCGTATTAACAGAAAACCCTGCTACTCCAGGAATCATAGGATAAATTCCCATTGAAGCAAATACATACCATGCTCCCATGGTTCCTAGGTCATCATTGCCAGGTAATCCTGTTGGTTCGCTCGTATACATTTCATTAAAAACTCGGTGAACAACTTCAGATGTCTTGTAAGAAGCATCGGTCCAATTATAAATCCATGGCGCTTGGAAGTCGGGCTCATTTCCAGCAGCAAACCAAGCATCATCGTATGAAGCGTCTAGACGCTCAAAAAAAGTATCCAAGCGTTTGACAGCAACCTTAGAGCCTCCAATAGTGTCAATTAATTCTTTTAGGTTATAGGGAACCATCCAAAAATAATTCTTGTACGTTGCTTCTCTCCAGTCATGCTCAACATTTTTCCACTTTCCGTTAGGGTATTTAGAATTCAACCATTTATTTCTTGGGTTATAAATATTTTTCCAATTTTGAGATCTATCAATGAAATAAGAGGCATCCTCTTTGAGATTTAAAGCTTGAAGTGCAAATTGACCTATAGCAAAGTCTGACGAAGTGTATTCCAACATCATTGATGCAAACGTATGACCATCTCTTAAATATTCTGTCAAATAAGGTCGTATTTCCTGATCTTGAGAACGCAAAAGTGGAATAGTAGCGCCGCGTTTCATGTAGTTATAGGCATTTTTTAAATCAAAATTTGTGGCTCCAAAAGCATACGAATTTGAAATAAGAATTGGTGTTGGGTCCCCTTGCATGATTCCTGTTTCAATGTTTGCTAGAATCCAACGCCCATAGCCCCCGCTTTGGTCTGCAAAATCGACTAAAGACTGCATCATATCACTGCTTTTACCTGGGTATAACATAGCGACTAAATGCGCTTGCGTTCGATAGGTGTCCCAAACACTGAAGGAACTGTATTGAGCATCTAGTTTGGTTTTATACACTTTAAAATCAGCGCCCATATATTCTCCATTTACGTCGCTCACAATGTTTGGATGAATCAAAGAGTGATATAAATGGGTGTAAAATTGTGTTTTACGATCGGTATTTGGAGATTCGATTATAATTTTTGACAAGCTAGAATCCCATGCGGCCTCTGCGTTTTTTTGGTAAGCACTAAAACCACCATCAATACTGCTAGCCTGTAAGTTTTCTTTGGCGTTTTCTATTGAAACATACGAGATTGCTATCCGATAATTGACTTCACTATTTGTGGTCGTATCAAATGAAAAGTAAGCCCCAGAATTTTTTCCAGAAGCTTTATTCACCCCTTCTGATAATGCGTTTTTCTCCCATATACCACTAGAGGTTGCTGCTCTGTCAAATTCGGCAACAAAATACAGTTTATAGTTTGTTGAAGAACCACAAAAATCTCCACCTTCGGCAAATCCTTCACAACTTGAATCCGAAGTAATTGTAACCATTGCATTGTTTACATCCGTAGAACTAACCCCAGACCCAATAATAACCGTACCTGCTTTTGTTGTTTCATCAAACTTAAAATTTGCTACTCCTAAACGTTTGTTAGCTGTCAAGCTAGCAATGGTAAGATCTGGCATTTGAAGAGATAAAAAACCTGCATGCGCTTCATTTATCAATTCATATTTTTGAAAACGATCCATATTGCCAGGGGAGCTTTTCAGGAGACCCGCAATTGGTCGTGTAGGAAAATTTCCCATATGAGGACAACCAGCTCCACTTAACTGGTTGACTACAAAACCTTTTTGAGGTGAAAAAAAGCTGGGAGTAAACTGAACCATACCAAAGGGGTAGGTCGCTCCAACAAAATTATAACCACAGCCCAGTCCATTGCCTTCAGAACCAATTTGTGTATCAACAACTTTAGATAATTGCTGAGCACTAACAGAAAAATTAACTGAAATTAGCAACAAACAAGTATGAAAATAAGTTTTATAATTTATGTTCTTAATTATTTTAAGAATGAACCTAAAAAATAGATCAATGAAATCTGTATTTATGATCATAAATATAAATTGAGTTTTGTAATATTTATTTTGTAATTCTTAAATATAGTATCAACAAATTAAATAAGGAATTAATCTTCGGTTAATGAGAGGTTAAATTATTTTTAATTTGATTAATTTATCTACAAATAGGACTAAAAATTGTTTCAGTAAAAAAGTTATAAATGGATGAAATTTATAAGAAATTTACTTAGTATTTTTGGATGATATAATGTTAGTTTTTATTTATTTCTCAAAAAAATCAATTCTAATAAACAATAGATTTGGGTCTGTATTTGAGGTCCTTACCAAAATCTAAGTTAGGAGTCGAACCCATTACAAACCTTAATACACCTCCGTTGACTAAATCTTTATGCGTTATGTAAGAATATTTATGTTCAGCACCATTAAGTGTAACTTCTTGAATATAAATATTAGTATCAGAGTTATTTTCTGCTATAATTTTTAAGCTTTTACCATTTCCTAAATTGAGGTCAACTTGGTCAAACAAAGGGCTTCCAAAAACATAAGCACCATTTGAAGGATTAACCGGATAGAAGCCCATAGAAGAAAATATATACCAAGAAGACATTTGTCCACAATCTTCATTACCGCTTAAGCCATCTGGTTTATCTGAATACAAATTCGTAGTGATATATCTAACATTTTTAGGTATTTTGTATTGCTCTCCTGCATAGGCATACATATATGTAGTATGGTGGCTTGGCTCGTTGCCGTGCGCATATTGCCCAATAAGTCCGGTAATATCCATTGACGACCCTTCTTCTAAATCGGAAGAAATACTAAATAATTGATCTAGCTTAGTGGTGAAACCCTTATCGCCTCCTAGCAATTCAATAAGACCTTCTGGGTCTTGTGGCGTTAGCCACAAATACTGCCAAGCATTTCCTTCACAATAATCATTGACTCTGTGTTGAGCAGACTTAGGATCAAAAGGAGTCCGCCAGCTACCATCAGCCATTTTCCCTCTCATGAATTTAGTTTCAGTATCGAAATAATTTTTATAAGACTTCGAGCGGTTTAAAAAATACTCGTAGTCTTTTGGCTTATTTAATTTTGCTGCAAGCTGCGCAATTCCCCAATCTGCAATGGCATATTCCATAGTACTAGCAATTGATTCTGCCATGTAATCTGAAGGAATATATCCATATTTCATCAAGTCTTTTACGCCAGGCTCATGGTCTCCTGTTGCACTTTCTTTCACTGCTGCATATATTTTTTCTAAGTCGATTCCTTCAAATCCTTTTAGACAGGCATCAACAACAACAGGAATGGCGCTGTAGCCCGGCATCGTATTTGTTTCGTTCCCTCTTAGGTGCCATACAGGTAATTTACCTTGCTGCTCAAATATTTTAACCATGGAATTGACCATATCACTCACTCTTTCAGGATGTGTGATCGTATATAGTGGGTGCGCAGCCCTGTAGGTGTCCCATAGAGAAAATAAAGTATAGTTGGTAAACGTAGTGTCTTTGTATACCTTTTTATCCGTCCCCCTGTATTCCCCATTAAGATCTTGAAATATATTTGGGGCAATCATACTGTGATACATTGCGGTATAAAAGACTCTCTTTTTTGCTTTGTCTTTTGTTTTAATATGAATTTTTGAAAGTTCTTTATTCCATTTGTCTTCTGCATCTTTCAATACTTTATTGAAATTCCACGCTGGAATTTCTGTCATTAAATTATCTAATCCATTTTTTGAACTTACAGGTGAAATACCCATTTTCAAATAAATAACCTCATTTTTTTTAGTGGAAAACTCTAAAAAGCCTTTTACAAATACTCCCTTTTTTTCTGAGGCTTTGACTCTTCTACCATTATTATAAATAATAAAATCTTTGACAGGTTTAGAAACCACTAGGGAGAAAAACTCTCTCTGGTCTGACGCCCACCCTGATGAAAATCGATACCCTTCAAATAATGTATCATTAATTTGTCTCAAATAGGTATCGGTTGGTCGGTCAGCACTTCCTTCACCTAAATCTATTATAATCCTGGATTCTGAAGATTCAGGGAAGGTATATTTATGTAATCCAGCGCGTTCGGTGGCTGTCAATTCAACTTTAATATTATATCGATCTAACATTACTTGGTAGTACCCTGGGCTCGCACTTTCTTTCTCTTTTGAATATAAAGAAGCATATCCCTTCAGATGTCTGTCTTGAGTTCCTGCATTAATTTTCAATTCTCCTGTCGCCGGCATGACTGTTAGTTCACCTAGGTCTGACATTCCGGTACCACTTACATTTAAATGGCAAAACCCTTTAACAATACTATCTGAGTAGTGGTAGGATGATGACCAGTCCCATCCTTTATTAAAGTTTGTTGGCCCTACTTGAACACCTCCAAAAGGTACATTAGCACCTACAAAAACGTGGCCATGACCTCCAGACCCTATGAAGGGGTCAACATATCTTATATAGTCATTCGGTTTGATACTCTTATAACTAAAACTTACTATTATGAGAGCAATTACAGCAAATATGTTTTTTAAATTAAGATAATACATGTGTTCAATTTTAAATGATTATTTTGATTTATTAAGGTTGATTTCTCTTTATTTATAGTGACTTTTTATTGAATTTTTTTGAATGATCAGTTATTTAATCTTTAATTGCTCCATACCCTGACAACTCCACCTCTATTAATTGAAATGCTTGATTTCCAACGGTTGAGGTATAACGCAATCGGAGGTATTTTGAGAATGGTCCGGGAGGAAAATCAAATTCAATGGTTTGGAGACCACCTCCGTTAATGCTTTGGTCGACGATCAGTTGCCAGCCTGCATTTTCAAAACTTTCTGTTGTAACAGGGTCTGAAAGCACTGAATTACCAATGGATTGAAATACTGGTAAGGTTTCTCCACCCTCTAAAGTGGGTCTACCCCATATCTCAATCTGAGTAGGGTTGTTTCCGGAAAAGTTGTTGGGATCTCTAAAGTGTATTTTACACTTTGATAATTGAGTTGTAACGCCCAAGTCTAGTGTAAAATGTCCTGGAACGGCATTTTCTCCTGAGTGGTACCCAAAGGCATCATTTCCAGACCACAAAGAGTTATTGTCCCACAAATAATTAGAAGGGTTTCCACCATATGATGTACCTGGATTATCACTAGGCATTAATGACATGGAAAACAAAGATTTATCATGAACTAAAGGCTCAGTATCTTGTCCATATAAAGTCATTTCTGTTAACTGCGAATTGGTATTTCCAACCGTGGATAAGACACGGTATCTGATATATCGCACTTGGTTTGTCGGACTGATTAGAAAACTATTATTAGCCTTCGT
>Ga0102887_1000414_pt1 | contig 19798 bp, 16 predicted proteins | sample Colrivmet1550B02_FD_84504 | JGI IMG/M metagenome (GOLD analysis project Ga0102887, IMG submission 84504) | Estuarine microbial communities from the Columbia River estuary - metaG 1550B-02 | ecosystem: Environmental > Aquatic > Marine > Intertidal zone > Estuary | place: USA: Columbia River...
CAATTGAAAGGTGTGGAATATTTAAAATCCTTACACTTTGTTGATGCAGATAGAATGGCCGTACATGGCTGGAGTTATGGCGGTTTTATGACAACCTCTTTAATGTTACGTCAACCAGGCACCTTTAAAGTAGGGGTGGCAGGCGGCCCAGTTACAGATTGGAGCTATTATGAAATCATGTATGGCGAGCGCTATATGGATAGACCAGAACAAAACGAAGAAGGTTACGAAAAAAACCGCCTCATGAATCATGTGGAAGGTTTGGAAGGAGACTTATTACTCATTCATGGCACCATAGACAATGTGGTGGTTATGCAACATAACCTTGCCTTAGTAAAAGCCTTTGTAGATGCGGGTATTCAAATGGACTTTTTTCCTTACCCAATGCACGAACACAATGTGCGCGGTAAAGACCGTATACATCTAATGCGAAAGGTCTTAACTTATATTGAAGATAAGTTGGATTAAAATATTAAAATGAACATTTATAAATCCAAAAAGACAATAATGAATGAGTGCATCATAGCATTTATTTTAGCGCTTGTTTTGTTCTTTTTGTTTTTCTCTTTTACAAGTGGAGCAATCTATACTGTTGGTTCGCCTTTTTCTTTTCTGCCTTTAATAGTTATTGTTAGAAATTTAATTCGGCTTAAAAAACCATTAATCATAATCGATAAAAAAGAGATCTTCTACATAGCCTTTACACGCGTTTCAAAAATTCAATCTTTTAAAATTGTAACCATGTATAAAAAGGAGTTTTTTGAATTTCAAACATCTAAGTCAACCATCAATACCGAATTAAATTCATTTAATGCCATCGACATCAAACGACTTAAAACGACCAAACTCTTTCAAAAAAACTAAAGCTTAAATTCTGTTTAATTCAGCCCCAACCTTTTATCTTTAAGTAAAATTTAAGTATAAATGAATCTCGAAGAAATCACTTCCCAGGTCGTTGATTTATGTTACACTGTTGGACAATTTATCAAGACCGAACAGATCAAAATAAACTCAAAAGATATAGAAGTTAAAGACCTGAACAGCTTTGTAAGTTATGTCGATAAGGAAGCTGAAATTCAATTGGTTTCTGAATTGAAAACTATTTTACCTGAAGCAGGGTTTATTGCCGAAGAAGGTACCGAAACAAAACAAGGTGAAGTTTTCAATTGGATTATTGATCCTTTGGATGGCACTACTAATTATTTACACAACCTTCCCGTTTTTGCTATCAGCATCGCTTTGGCAAAAAATAAAGAAATAGTTTCTGGTGTGATTTATGAAATCGGTTTTAATGAAATGTTTTCCGCTTGGAAAGACGGAGGAGCTTTCATGAACAAAAGTGCGATTTCAGTAAAAGGTACGACCGACCTTAAAGACACGCTACTCGCTACAGGTTTTCCTTATTACGACTTTGATCGACTCCCTAAATATTTGAATTTACTGTCAGATTGTTTTCAAAAAACAAGAGGTGTGCGAAGATTTGGCTCTGCAGCGATCGACCTCGCCTATGTAGCTTGTGGACGTTTTGACGGCTTTTTTGAATACGGTCTCAATTCTTGGGATGTGGCGGCAGGTGCTCTCATCGTTCAAGAAGCTGGTGGTAAAGTCGATGATTTCAAAAGTAATGAAAACCACATTTTTGGGAGAGAAATATTAGCTGGTTCAACTGCTGTTTTTAATAATTTAAAAGAACTTGTTCAATTTCACATGAATGACTAAGCAGTATTACTTCATCCCAGGAATGGGAACGACTAAAGAAGTTTTTAAAGGTTTAGATTTTAAAGGTGATAGTGTCCATTACTTAGAATTCCCTGAGCCTTTAAAAGATGAATCTCTTAAAGACTATTCCGCTAGAATGGCTGAAGTGATTTCAGATGAAAATGAAAACATTCTAATTGGTATGTCTATGGGTGGTTTTATAGCTCAAGAAATCTCACTGATTAAAAAAGTTGAAAAACTCATTTTAATTTCTTGCTACACGGAAGGTCAAGATTGGCAGATCATGCTTGAACTTGTAAAGAAGTTCAATTTAACGGAGTTAATGATCGATCGCGCATTTAAGGATATTGTGATAGGTGCTCTAACGATAATACCCGGCTACACAAAAAGCGAAAAAGCGTTTTTATTAAAAATGGCCAAGCACTTTTCCGCCAACTATTACAAATTCGCAGCAAAAGAACTCGTAAAATGGAAGCCGGTAAAAACAACTTGTCCAATTGTTAAAATTCACGGCACGAAAGACGAGTTGTTCCCTATTTCTAAAGTAAATGCAGATTATAAAGTGAATGCCGGGGGTCATTTAATGATTGTTACTCACGCAAATGAAATTGACAAATATTTGAAGCAAGCAATAGCTTAAATTCTATTTTTACAGCATGAAAGTGATTGAAACAAACATTCCTGGTCTACTTGAAATTACTCCAAATGTTTACGAGGATGATAGAGGTTATTTTTATGAATCTTTTAATAAAGAGATTTATGAAGGAATTGGCATTAGCTCAGAGTTTGTTCAAGACAACCAGTCACTTTCTCATACCGGTGTTTTAAGAGGCCTTCACTTTCAAAACCCTCCCTTTGCCCAAGGCAAATTAGTTCGTGTCGTTACTGGTGCAGTATTAGACATCGCTCTGGATATAAGGAAAGGATCACCCACTTATGGGCAACACCATTCCGTAGAATTAACCGAAGAAAATAAAAAACTCTTCTGGGTTCCACCAGGCTTTGCGCATGGTTTCAAAGTATTAAGAGACAACACCATTTTCTCTTATAAGTGCACGAATGGGTACAACAAAGAATCTGAAGGCTCTGTCAGGTTTAACGACCCTGCTCTTGGAATAGACTGGGGAGATTTGAGCAATCCTCTCTTGTCTCAAAAAGACATTGAAGCACCACTTTTTTCTGAGCTTGACACTCAATTTACATTTGAATAGTTCTATTCTTTTCAACTCGAAATGGTTCAAAAAAATATAATTTAAGGCTTAACATTTCGTTTAAAGCTAGTACTTTTCTAACGTGAAATTCAGAGGTTAGAAAACAAAATTCAACACCAATGCAAACAGGATCTAAATGGGCTATTAGCGCCATCGTAATAGTTATTTCAGGGGCACTTCTCATTCATTCAAGAGCGGACAAGGAAGAAGACATTCAATACAATTCTGAAATTCAAAATCATTACGCGGTTTATGCCATCCCGATGCCCGATGGAATAAATTTTGCGGGTGAAGCCGTTCCCCTTTCAGATCCAGATATTTACGAAAGAATCGATAGAGAACTTCATGTAAATACTTATTGGCAGAGCAACAGCTTGTTGATCTTTAAACGAGCCAATAAGGAATTTCCCATTATAGAACCAATTCTAAAGAAGAATGGAGTCCCTGATGATTTTAAGTATTTAGCGGTTATTGAGTCTGGATTACAGAATGTCGTTTCTCCTGCAGGTGCAGCGGGCTATTGGCAGTTTATGAAAACTTCTGGCAAAGAATTTGGATTAGAAATAAATTCTGAAGTAGATGAGCGCTACCATTTAGAAAAAGCAACAGAAGCCGCTTGTCAATATTTGCTTCAAGCGAAAGCAAAATTTGGCACATGGACTTTAGCCGCAGCCTCTTATAATATGGGCATGGGTGGCTTGAATAAACAGCTCACACGACAGAAAGAAGATGACTATTACGACTTACTCTTAAACAGCGAAACTTCACGTTATGTAATGCGAATTTTGGCGTTAAAAGAAATCATGGAAAGTCCAAAAGAGTACGGTTTCAACTTTAGAGAGAAAGATCTTTATAGATTAGACAGTATTCAAGTTATAACTATTGACTCAGCAATTTTAGATTTTGCTGATTTTGCTCAAGAACGAGAATTATCATATAAGACTCTCAAATACCACAACCCTTGGCTAAGACAGTCTTATTTAAAGAATATATCTCAGAAAACATACGAAATCAAACTTCCGATTTAACTAAACCCGATTCTCTTCTTAGCATTCTCTTTTTTCTAAAGGCCATAAAAATGAGGCCTGGAGGAGCTGCTAGAACATTAATGATAATTGCATCAACAGGATTTTCTGTACCCTTTAAATTATGCAAGATAGCACTCAAAAAGGAAGTACACATCCAAGCCGCCATGAACCCGTAAAACGCGCAATACTTATAATCCTGCATTGCAGTTACTACCGATTCTACTATTAAGATTAGAAATGCGGTCATAGTAAAAGAAAAACAAAATTGCTTTATAGAGGCTGTCAGTGCTGGATAAAACTCACCAACAGTATACAACTGAGTGCTGAAAATTAACAACCCCATCAAGACACCTGAAACAAGGGAAAATTTTAAATTAAAGTAACCTAAGAGTCTTTTTATCAAACTTAAATGAGTCAATTGCTAAGCTGCGAAATTAAGATATTGCAACTAAAGACCGAATTAGTCAAATTAAGAGTTTAAACAAACAAATTCTATTTGGGCATAATTATTATAAGATCAGACGCGTTACCTAATTGTCGATTAATCTATTAAAAACTCTAAATACATTTATCTGAAGTAATACATACCCAAAATCAAAACACACTCTTTTGCTCAGACTAAACGTTATTGTCTTATTATCACTTTCATGGATTTTCACTTTTGCACAAAATCAATTGGGTTTACAATTAAGCAATTATAGTGGCACAAGTGGCTTGGGTTACAATCCGTCTTCATTTCACGCTAGTAACTTAGACTGGGATTTCTGCTTGGTTTCAGGTGGTACTTTTGCAGAAACAGATTACATTTTTCTACAAAACACATGCCTTGTCCAATTATTGAGTACCGACAAACCTCTCGTCAATTTCAAACCTGAAAATGAAATAAACACCTCGGATTTTATCTACTATCAATTTACCGATGCAAAACAAAACATGCAAAATTCCAATAATGCTTTTTTAGGAAGTCCAGCATTCTCGAAGCGCATTAACAAAAATATTTCGGTAGGTTTTTACGCTAAAGTTCGTCAAGCATTAAGTTCAAATCAACTTGATTTTCAACTGAGTGAACCAAGTGCATCCAGCTGGCAAATACCAGACAGAAAGACAATTAAACCAACAAGAACAACAGGCATGGTTTGGACAGAATATGCAGCCAATTTTGCTTACGGTTTTAAAAATGGAAACAAGGTTTTCAGTTACGGGCTCAATGCAAAAGTTCTGGTTGGAAATCAAGCTGTATTTATTCATTCTCCAAATCCTGTTTCATTGACAAAACTCGATTCGAATCTTGAAACCGCCCCAAGTGCTTTAGAATATGGCTTCACATACGTGGATGAACAATTCAATTTAAAAAATAATGGCAACGGGTTTGGAGTTGACTTCGGGTTTACTATTCAAGACAAAAACTACTTTGAAGAACCAAATACTTGGCGCACATCTTTCGCTGTCGCTGATCTTGGTTTTGTAAACTTTAAGTCAAACAGCGAATACCACATAATAAAGACTGCTCAATCCAACACCATCCCAGAAAACACTTTCGATCAGACGTCTAGTATTCAAGAATTCTCCAGAGAATTAAGCAATGCTTTGACAGGAAATCCGATCGCTACTTATAATGGCCCTCGTTTTACAATCTACACGCCAACAGCCATAAACCTTGATTTAGATTATCATTTAACAAAGCATGTTTTTGCAAACCTTCATTTATCTAGGCGATTTATTATTAGCCCAAAGCAAATTGAAAAAGAAAACATAGTAGTTACATCCATACGCTATGAAACTCGATTCTTTGAGTTAGGCCTACCTTTCACCCTTTACAATGACAATGATTTAAGATTAGGCCTTTGGGTTCGAATAGGTCCAATAATAATTGGTTCAGATAATTTTGCCCCAATTTTCATCGAACAAAACCAGCTCTCGGGCGCAGATATTTATTTTGCTATTCGCATAAACAATCTTAACACCAACTTAAAAAACAACAAGAACAGATCACAAAAGGAAAGATGCTACTGGTAAGATTTCATTTCAACTTAATCGTAATTTGAAAGGTCTATTTTCTACTTTTGCCAACTTCGTTTTTTGCGTGCATTTCGCTTATAACGAATGCGTATAAAGATTGAATTTACAAACGTTTATGGCAAATAAAAAGGAAGATAACATTGAAGTTTTTGGAGCACGAGTTCACAACCTCAAGAACATAGATGTTAAAATACCTCGAAACAAACTTGTTGTCATAACCGGCCTCAGCGGAAGCGGTAAATCTTCATTAGCTTTTGATACAATTTATGCCGAAGGACAGCGCAGATATGTCGAGACATTTTCAGCATACACGCGTCAATTTCTTGGAGGATTAGAAAGACCCGATGTAGACAAAATTAATGGCTTAAGTCCTGTAATTTCAATTGAACAAAAAACAACAAGTCGAAATCCTCGATCTACAGTCGGAACCGTTACGGAGATATACGATTTTCTTCGTCTTTTATTTGCCCGAGCTGCAACCGCCTTCTCTTATGAGACAGGTGAAAAAATGGTGAGCTACACGGATGAGCAAATCATGAATCTTATCACTGAAAGCTATGTAGGCAAAAGAATTGCTTTACTCGCGCCATTGGTTAGAAGTAGGAAGGGCCATTACCGCGAATTGTTTGAGCAAATTTCTAAGCAAGGCTATATACGCGCAAGAGTAGATGGCCAATTGGTTGAAATCACTCCTGGCATGCGACTAGACCGTTACAAAACCCATGATATTGAGGTTGTGATAGACCGTTTAAAAGCTGGAGCGAGTAACGAAGAACGTCTTAAAAAATCTATCGCTGTTGCGATGAAACAAGGCCAAGGCATATTAATGGTAATGGATTTGGAAACAAACGAAGCCCGCCATTACAGTAGAAAATTAATGTGCCCAACAACGGGTGTTTCGTACCCTGACCCTGAACCGAATACCTTTTCTTTTAATTCCCCGAAAGGGGCTTGCCCAAGCTGCAACGGACTTGGTACTGTAAAAGAAATTGACATGAGCAAGGTGATACCTGACTCAAGTTTGAGTATTAAAAAAGGAGGACTTGCACCATTAGGAGAATACAAGCGCTCTTGGATATTTAATCAAATGGAAGCCATAGGCGAACGGCATGGCTTTAAACTTGATACTCCCGTAAAAGACATTTCAAAAACTGCCATGGATGTCATTTTAAATGGTTCGAAAGAATCTTTTAAAGTCGCAGACAAAGAAGTTGGCATCACAAGAACTTATAAAATAGACTTTGAAGGTTTAATAAATTTTATTAACCAACAAAGTCAAGAAGTGAAAAGCAAAACGTTGCAACGCTGGGCCGATGGTTTCATGGTTCAAAAAAAGTGTACCGCATGCAATGGCAGCCGCTTAAGAAAAGAGTCTCAATTTTTTAAAATTGGAGATAAGAACATTGGCGACATCGTCAATATGGATATTTCTGATTTCTTTAAATGGCTGAAAAACGCCAATAAAAGTTTAGATGCAAAACAAAAGGTAATTGCACAGGAAGTCTTAAAAGAACTTAAAACAAGAACAAACTTCTTGTTAGATGTTGGATTGACTTACCTTTCCTTAAACCGATCTGCGAGATCCCTTTCTGGTGGCGAAGCACAACGCATACGTTTGGCCACACAAATTGGATCGCAACTTGTAAATGTGTTATACATTCTAGATGAGCCCAGTATTGGCTTGCATCAACGGGACAACTCTCGATTAATAAAATCTCTCGAGAACCTCAGAGACATTGGAAATTCCGTGCTTGTTGTTGAGCACGATAAGGAAATGATGGAAAGTGCCGATGAAGTCATTGACATGGGCCCTGAAGCGGGAATACATGGTGGAACCATTGTTGCTCAAGGTAACTATCAAGACATCTTAAACAGCAACAGTTTAACGGCTGCTTACCTTAACGGAAAGAAAAAACTTCATATCCAAACTACTCCAAGAGAAGGAAACGGATTAGAAATAGAATTAAAAGGTGCCAAGGGAAACAACTTAAAAAATGTTGATTTAAAAATTCCTTTGGGCAAAATGATTTTAGTAACAGGTGTTTCGGGAAGTGGAAAATCGACTTTAGTCAATGAGACTCTCTACCCAATTCTTGGTGCTAATTTGTACAACTCTCTAAAAAAGCCACACGAGTACAAATCTATTTCTGGTGTTGATAATATTGATAAAGTAATTGACATCGATCAATCGCCAATTGGCAGAACACCGCGTTCTAACCCCGCCACTTATACAGGCGTGTTTTCTGAAATCAGAACCTTATACTCCAACTTACCTGAATCTAAAATTAGAGGTTACAAACCCGGACGTTTTAGTTTTAATGTAAAAGGTGGTCGTTGCGAAACTTGCCAAGGTGCAGGATTGCGAGTTATTGAAATGAACTTTTTGCCAGATGTTTACGTGCATTGCGAAACATGCCAAGGCAAGCGTTTTAACCGCGAAACTCTAGAGATCCGCTTCAAGGGAAAATCGATTTCAGATGTCTTAAACATGAGTGTTGAAGATGCTGTTGTATTCTTTGAAGCAATTCCGAAAATCAAGCAAAAGATAAAAACGCTAAACGAAGTTGGATTAAACTACATCACCCTAGGGCAACAATCTACCACCCTTTCGGGAGGAGAAGCGCAGCGTGTAAAGCTAGCGACAGAACTGAGTAAAAAAGACACCGGTAGAACACTTTATATTCTTGATGAACCTACCACAGGGCTTCATTTTGAAGACGTGCACGTTTTAATGGAAGTATTAAACAAGCTCGTAGACAAAGGTAACACCGTACTTATTATTGAGCACAACTTAGATGTTGTAAAACAAGCCGATTACATTATTGATGTTGGTCCAGAAGGAGGAAAAGGTGGCGGAAAAATCGTTGCTGAAGGAACGCTTCAAGACATTGTAAACAGTAAAAAAAGTATTACCGGTCAATATTTGGCCAAAGAATTAAGTAATGATTAAAAAGTATTTCCTACCCTTTTTGGGACTCGTTTTAATATTAAACAGTTGCAGTGATGCTGCTGATAAAATTGCTGGGACACATCTAAAAGTTTCTACCGAAAAGAATAAAGTTTTAATGAACGAATCTTTTACCGTTCAAATAAATGAAGCCGAAGGCAGCATCGACTCTTTATATTTCCCGAATGCAAAACCTATCCGTAAAAACGGATTAATATCTGCAGAGTTTAATTTCGATAAACCTGGCTCTAAAAGAATTGAGGTTATTGGAATGAACACCGCTGACAATTCTAAAAAGCGTGCTTTTGTGACGGTGAATGTTGTTTCAGGAGTCACTCCAGTAAAACTGAATTACGAAATTTTGAAGGAGATAGATCACAATCCTGAAAGCTACACGCAAGGTTTAGAATTGGATGGAAACATTCTTTACGAAAGCACTGGCCTGAATGGAAAATCTAAAGTGATAAAGTTTGACTATCCATCATTTAACATTCAGAATGAAATTAGTCTAGACCAAAAATACTTTGGAGAAGGATTGACCATTGTTGGAGACTCGATTTACCAACTGACATGGCGTGAAAACGTTTGTTTTATCTACAACAAAGATTTAGAAAAAATTGGAGAACTTCCTGTTCCAACAGCAGAAGGTTGGGGCTTAACCCACGGCAACGGCAGCTTGTTTCTGACAGATGGTACAGGCAACTTATACACAACAGATAACAAATTAAGTGTCAAAGAAATTTCGCCTGTTTACTTTGGCGAAAGAGCAATAAACAGTTTGAACGAACTTGAATTTGTGGATGGCAAAATCTGGGCGAATGTTTATGGCGCAGATCAAATAGTACGCATCAATTCAAAGACAGGCGTGATAGATGCTTTCGTTGATTTCACTCAATTAAAACTCCGTCAAGGCAACAAAAACGCAGATGTCCTTAACGGTATAGCTTACATCCCTGAAGATGACACCTATCTGATTACAGGTAAGAATTGGGATAAAATGTTTTTGATGAAATTTTCCGAATAAGCCTGTTTAACTCGGATCTACATCGTAAATCACACGAACACGTGCATAGAGCTTTTGCAGAAAAACGCGATCTGCTTGTTTTAAAACATAAGCCTTTACATTTTGCATCATCAGTTTACGGTCTATCTTTAAAATAATTTGCTTTTGGTATTGCCCTTTTAAGCGCGCCACGTTTGGAAATTCCGGTCCCAGTACGGCATCGCCTAATTTCATTTTCAATTGCTTCGCAAAAAGGTTTGCAGCGTCAGCCAACAAGTATTGATCTTTATGACGCAGCGTAATTTTAATCATGCGCACAAAAGGTGGGTAATGAAACTGCTTACGTTCGTAGAGTTGCTCTTTTGCCAAAGCTTTGTAGTCGTTATCTACAACCCATTTAATCACCTCATGCAACGGGTCAAACGTCTGTATCATCACTTTCCCTTGCACGTCTCTGCGCCCTGCTCGTCCCGCCACTTGCGACATTAATTGAAACGCGCGTTCGTGCGCTCTAAAATCTGGGAAGTTCAACAGGGTATCGGCATTCAACACACCTACCAGTTGCACATCATCAAAGTCCAATCCTTTGGCTACCATTTGCGTACCTACCAAAACATCAATCTTGCCGTCTTCAAAATCTTCCACCAACTCCTTCATGGCATTCTTGCGCCTAGTGCTGTCAAAATCCATTCGGGCAATGTTGGCGTCCTTCATTTCCTCTTTTAGTTCCTCCTCTATCATTTCTGTGCCAAAGCCCAAAAACTTCAAATCACTACTGCCACATGCCGTGCACCTTTGCGGGAGTGCTATAGAATATCCACAATAGTGACACCTTAAGGTATTCGCATGTTTGTGATAGGTTAGACTGATATCGCAATGTTTACATTCCGGTGTATGTCCGCACGTAAGGCATTTCATAACGGGTGCAAAACCTCTTCTGTTTTGAAATAGAATCACCTTCTCACCTGCGGCAATTCGGGTCTTCATTTCATCGAGCAAGCGTGGAGAAAAGTGCCCGGCCATCGCCTTAGACTTGTACTCCTTTTTTATATCGACTAATTCTATCTCTGGCATTTTCACGCCACCAAAACGTTCAAACAATTCTATCAGTTTATACTTTCCCATAAGGGCATTGTGATAGCTTTCTATGCTTGGCGTTGCAGAACCCAACAACGTATTTGCTTTATGAATATAGGCCAACATAATTGCTGCATCTCTTCCGTTGTATCGGGGAGCTGGATCGTGCTGTTTAAAGGAGGTCTCGTGCTCTTCGTCAATAATGAGTAAGCCTAAGTTTTGATACGGAAGGAAAACACCACTGCGCGCAGCTATGACAACATAGCCTTCGTTGCCAGCATTTAAAATCTTATTCCACACTTCTAAACGCTCCCTGTTGTTGAGCTTAGAATGGTAGATTAGCATGCGTTCTTTGAAATGAAACTGCAGCCTAGAAAGCAACTGTGCCGTTAAAGCAATTTCAGGAAGGAGATACAGTGCGCTCTGTCCGTTTTCTAAAACATCGCGCAGAAGCTTTATATAAATTTCGGTTTTACCCGAAGAAGTCACACCATGTAAAAGGGCTGTTTTATTTTCTTCAAAACCTTCTTGAATACCTAAATACGCATCTTGTTGTTTTTCGCTGAGCTCTTTAATGTTGAATTTTTGACTGGTCGATTTTTGCTCAACGCCTCCAACCAATTCCACCAATTCGAAAATGTTCTTTTCGTACAATCCTTTTATCGAAGATCTACTCGCTTGAGCCACTTCTAACAAAATGCGTTCTTCAATCAAACCATTCGCACTTGCTGCTTTCAATTTGAAAAAGGCCAATAACAAATCACTTTGTTTGGCAGAGCGCTTAAGTGCTTCAAACACTTGTGGCAATTTATCATCTGTAACTTCAGGATGAAGTTTGGCGTATTTTTTAATCCTTGGTTTTACTTTGTCCTTTACTTCCTCTTCTATCAAGACATATTGCTTATCGAGCAAAGTCTTTATAACAGACATTGGGTTTTTCAATTCTAGAATAGCACCTGCTTCTTGCAGATTTAATGAAGGTTGATTTTGAAGTGCCTCAAGCAATAGAAAACCGCGATCGCTTAAGCTGTTCCAATCAATTTCTTTTTCTTGATTTAAGACAATAATGCTTTCGCTCTGCAAGCGCATTGCAGCGGGCAAAGAAGCCAGCATAATTTCCCCTTTCGAACACATGTAGTAACCCGACATCCAGTCCCAAAACTTGAGTTGTAAATCAGTTAGAACTGGAAACTCTTCTTCTAAGCTTAAGAGTGATTTTACTTTATAATCTGGCGCATCGTCTGTAAACGAATGTATGATAGCCGTGTAGATTTTACGCGATCCAAATTGGGCTAAGACTAAATTTCCCGGCATTAGAGACCCTTGCATATCCAAAGGAACCGAATATGTAAACAGCTTCGGTAATGGAATAGGCAATATGACCTGAGCGTATAGCAATAATTTTATTTAGATTTTTATGAAAGTACTTCCACCAAATTCAATAGATCTTGATTTATTTCCTTATGGTGTTTAATCGCTTGTGTAAATGGAACTAAAACCAATTCATTGCGTTGCATTCCAACCATTTTATTGGTTTCACCATCCAGTAAACTTAACACAGCCTTATGCCCCATTCTAGAGGCTACTACTCTGTCAAATGCTGAAGGCTTTCCGCCACGTTGAATATGACCCAATACAGTCACCTTCGTTTCGTAACTATCGAATTTCGCGCCTACTTTTTTAGCGATTTCATAGGCTCCACCTTCATCATCTCCTTCGGCTACAATAATTATAGCGCTCGACTTATGCATTAAATAGCCAGTTTTTAAAGTGTCTATTAATTTGTCGATGTACGTAATTGTCTCTGGAATTAATACTGCTTCTGCACCACTAGCGACAGCAGAACGCAAGGCTATTAGCCCAGCATCTCGTCCCATTACCTCAACAAAAAATAAACGGCTGTGACTTTCGGCCGTATCACGAATTCTATCTACGGCATCCACAACAGTGTTCACTGCAGTATCGTAACCGATTGTAAAATCTGTTCCGAAAAGATCGTTGTCAATGGTTCCTGGGCAACCGATAACGGGAATGCCATATTCTTCGTGCAATACAGCGGCACCTGTAAATGAGCCATCCCCACCAATTACAACAATGGCATCAATATTATTTTTCTTGAGCTGAGCGTAGGCTTTCGCGCGCCCTTCTTTGGTTCTAAACTCTTCGCTTCGAGCGGTCTTTAGGAAGGTTCCGCCTCGATGTAAAATATTGCTGACGGTGTGCGCTTCACACTCTATAAAGTCACCTTCCATCATACCTTGATAGCCGCGGTAAATACCCACTACTTCAAGACCATTTTTAAGACCTGATCTGACAACAGAGCGCACACATGCATTCATTCCAGGAGAGTCTCCACCAGAAGTGAAAACAGCAATTTTTTTCAATTCAGCCATCTATTGTTCAAAATCTTCTGGTAGGTAATCTTCTACAAAACGTGTGCGGCTTTCGCTGTAAGCCATTTTAAACTCCATTATTTCTTCTTTGAAAACTTCCAACTTTTTAATCGCTTTATCCCATTGGCGTTCGTCATATGAGCCTTCATCAGCAAGATCTAAAATCTCAACTAGGTCTCTTTTCATTTTAGATTCCAAATCTTCCATCAAGTCAATCACTTCTTCTAAGTGATTGTCATCTCCATCAAATTCTCCTAAGACTACAATTTCAGATATAGATTTCTCAATTGCTTTCACAATAGATCTTTGATAAATACGAGCCGTTTTCACATCGAACTCTTCGGTAGATTCTAAAAAAGCATTCAGTTGATCTTCTACACGGTAGTAACTTCTGTAAACATCGCGTGTGTAGTACAAGACGTCTGCAAGAACATAATACTGTTCCTCCATTTCTTCGTCAATGTTCAGCCTAAAGTTGTATTTGTTTGAAAAATACTCTTCGTTTCTTCTTAATTTCTCCGCAGCTTCTTCAATAACCATTTCCATATCCCCAACAGCATCAAGATATTTCATCATATCTTCATATGAATTTGATGAGGCCACTTCGAGTTCTTGAATGTTGCCATACTTTTTAGTGTATGCCAATCTGTATAAATCTAAAACGCGTACATAGTCATTTCTAAATGCCGAATCCCCTTTATACGGTTTCATTCGCTTAATAGTTTCCATTGAAGATTCTACTTGCGTAACCACCATTACACGGTACTTATCTGCCTTCTTAGGATTATCTCCAAGCACATCGTACTGAACGTACTTTAATCTCTTCTTCTCTACTTTACGTTTCTCGTTGGCTATTTTTCTGTAATAGCTCATTGCGCTATTCTGTGCCAACAAACTCGGTGCTGTCATAAACAGAACCATCGTTAAGATTATTATTTTCCTCATATATAGGGTCATTTATCTCTTGCCCCAAATTTTAACATTCAAATCTACATGAGCAAAATTATTATGCTTTTTACGCGTATTAATTTCGCATTTATATTATATCCGCTTTCTCCTTAAAATTCGTCTTAAGAAAAACGAATTTCGTTTAGCTTTGCCAACCTCATTTATGGAATACTCTTCAAAAGAAAACGCTCAGTATTTAAGACAGATTGCCAAGGAAAAAGGCATTCTGAATATTGTGTTTTCTCCGGGTTCAAGAAATGCCCCTTTGGTAATTGAACTGAAAAATGACAAAGACTTTAATTGCATTACTATTCCAGATGAAAGAGCCGCTGGATTTGTTGCACTTGGCCAGGCGATTAGCTCTGGCAAACCTTCTGTTTTAGTTTGCACGAGCGGGTCAGCATTGCTTAATTACTATCCAGCAATAGCTGAAGCTTTTTACCAAAAAGTGCCTTTGATTGTAGCAAGTGCCGATAGACCAACCGAATGGGTGGACCAACAAGATGGACAGACTGTTCGCCAGGACAACGTATTTGCAAATCACATTCACTATTCTGTTACTTTGTTTAAAGATGGTGGTGATGAACAGACAAGGTTAAATAACCAACGTGTGATAAACGAAGCTCTAAATTGTAGTTTAGAAAACAATGGTCCAGTTCATCTAAACTTCCCTTTTTCAGAACCGCTTTACGACACAACTGAAACTATTCGAAACACTAAAATTATCCAGTCATTTACCGGTGACAAGATTTTAGGCAATTCTGAAGTTGAGCAATTGAGTACCTTTTGGAATACCTCAGTAAAGAAGATTGTTCTAGTAGGGCAAATTAATCACAACATAGATTTAGGTGTATATCTAGATTTCTTCACAAAAGACGAAAGCACAGTTGTTTTTACAGAAACCATTGCCAACTCAAGTTCCAAAAATTCTTTCAATTCTATTGACCGATTAATGGACTTGGATGACAATGAAGCGGATCTAATGACACCAGACATTTTATTAACCATTGGCAATGCGATCATTTCAAAAAAAGTAAAGCACTTTTTAAGAGAGCATCGCCCAGCAGAGCATTGGCATTTATCATCAGATCAAAATCATCCTGACACTTATCAATCGTTAACCCATTCTATTAAAATTGCGCCCGAAGTGTTTTTAAAACAATTTATGGGTCACATTGATAATGTGAAAAGCACTTACCAAAAAAAATGGGGATTTATTGAAGGCAAACGCACAAAAGCGCACTCTGCATTTATAGACTCTGTTGACTATTCAGACTTGTGGGTTTACGCTCAAATGGTGAAAAATCTTCAGCACAATACACACGTGCATTGGGCCAATAGCACAGCAATAAGATATGCGCAATTGTTCGATTACTCTGAGCATATTGAGCACTTTTGCAACCGCGGCACTTCTGGTATTGAAGGAAGCACCAGTACAGCTTTGGGCTTCGCTTTAGAAAGCAAAAAACCAACATTAGTCATTACTGGGGACATCAGCTTCTTTTACGACACCAATGCTTTTTTCGGAAATAATTTACCGAACAACTTGAAAGTTATTGTGGTTAACAATTCTGGTGGCGGCATTTTCAGGTTTATTCCTGGTCCAGGAACCACCGAACATTTGGAAGATGTTTTTGAAAGCAAGCACCATGCAAATGTTGAAGGCATAGCGAAAGCACACAACGTAAAATACGTCAGTGCAAAAAACAAACAAGAAGTTTCAGAGCTCTTACCAGAGTTTTTAAGCACATATACAGAAGCTGCTATTTTGGAAATCAAAACTCCAGATGAGGCTAGCGCAGAACTATTAAGACACTATTTTAAAGCGTTGAGAAATGGCTAATATCAATTGGGAAACGGCTAAGGAATACAAAGAGATCACCTTTAAGGTGGCCGATGGTGTGGCGAGAATTGCCATAAATAGACCTGAGGTGCGCAATGCATTTACGCCACTTACGGTTGATGAAATGCTAGACGCCCTGATTCTTTGTCATGAGAGTAATGAAATAGGTGTCGTTCTCATCACCGGTGAAGGACCTTCTCCAAAAGATGGAGGCTGGGCATTTTGCTCTGGTGGCGATCAACGTGTTCGCGCGAAGCGCGGATATGCTTACGCGAACGGCAATAATAAATTCAACATCTTAGATGTGCAGCGTCAAATACGCTTTATGAATAAAGTGGTTATCGCAATGGTTCCTGGCTGGTGTGTTGGTGGCGGACACAGTTTACATGTCGTTTGTGATATGACTATTGCGAGTAAAGAACATGCCGTATTTAAACAAACCGATGCCGATGTTGCCAGTTTTGATGGTGGCTTTGGCTCTGCTTATTTAGCGCGTCAAGTTGGTCAGAAGCGTGCGCGCGAAATCTTCTTTTTAGGATTGGATTACTCCGCACAAGAAGCGTATGAAATGGGCATGGTAAATAAAGTTGTGCCTCATGACGAACTCGAACAATTGGGTTACGACTGGGCGCAAGAGATTATGACAAAGAGCCCAACGGCAATTAAAATGCTCAAGTTTGGTTTCAACTTGATTGATGATGGTTTGATTGGTCAACAGATATATGCAGGTGAAGCAACACGTTTGGCCTATGGTACAGACGAAGCAGAAGAAGGCAGAGACGCTTTCCTTGAAAAACGCAAACGTGACTTTTCAAAATTCCCTAAATTTCCATAATTTAAGAACGTAAAATGAAAGGTCTCATATTTTCACACTTATTAACCTTTGTTGAAAAGGAATACGGTGACGGCAGCAAAACCAAGATGCTTGAAAGCGCTGGCAGATTGTCTGCAGACGGTTCTTATATTGAATCTGAATCTTACCCTTATGAAGAGATTTTTCATTTGGCCGGAAACCTCAGCACCATTACAAACGTGAGCATGGCCAAGACTTTTGAGAATTTTGGCGAATACCTATTTATTCAATTAGCAAAAGCCTTCTCTCAATTTTTTAGTCCAGATGAAACCTTATTTGGTTTTCTTCAAAAACTAGAAGATCATATTCACATGGAGGTACGTAAAAAATACCCTGGTGCTAAACTGCCTGGTTTTGATTTCGAATCTATTGATGAAAATAATTTAAAAATGATTTATAAGTCTGAAAGAGCCATGAGCGATTTTGGAATTGGTATGATTCAAGGAGCTGCCATCTGGTTTAACAGAAAAGTGTTTGTAGGCAAAAAAGATATTTCAGAAAAATTAGACGGTACACTCGTAGAGTTGCATGTTAGGATTTTATGGTAAGAAAATAGAAATACCCTCTTACAAAGCGCTCCAATTTCTTGGAGCGTTTTTTGTTTAATTTTAACCATATTCTAAAACGATAGAAAATGAAAAACATAGCTTTTGTATTATCACTGTTTATTGGTTTTTCGGCATTTAGCCAAGACCGTAAAATTGAGTTTAGACATTTAACATGGGCCGAAACTCTTGAAGCCTCGAAAACAGAAAACAAACCCATTTTTATAGATTGTTACACAACATGGTGCGGCCCTTGTAAGTGGATGAGTGCTAACATTTTTACGGATAACAGCGTTGCAGATTATTTCAATGAAAATTACATCGCTGTAAAATTCGATATGGAAAAAGGAGAAGGTTTAGATTTAGCTAATCAATTTAAAATTAGAGCTTATCCAACCTTAGTCCACACCAATGCAAAGGAAGAAATACTGTTTGTTTCTGTAGGTGCAGATCCAGATCCAAAGTCTTACATAGCCAATGCGAAACAAGCGTTAGATCCAGAAAACAATTTGCTTTATTATCAGGCCAACAAGGATGAAATCATGAGTAATCCTAAAAAAATGTTAGGCTATTTTAAAATGATGAGTAATGCCAATATGGTAACTCAATCTGACGTTGACGCCTACTTCAAACAATTCCCTGTTAAGGAATGGACGTCTGATTCGAACTGGGAGATTATTACAATGACCTTAATGGACGGCAATAACGAGATATTTAAAACTATAGTAGAAAATGACAATTTGTTTACAGACAAACATGGCGTTGAAGCAGCTGATTTTATTGCCAATATTTATTTCTATGATTTAGCAAATATGTTCTACCGCGCTAAAACGGATGAGCAAAAATCAGCATACGCTAAAAAGAAGAGAGAAACACTGAGTTCTGATTTTTCGCAAATCAAAAAAGTTGAATTTATGATTGATTCATTTGAAGCAGAAAGAACTGGCGAATGGGAAACATTTTCCAAGCTAAATGCTGAAAATGGCCTAAAATACTACGCTGAAAATGCAAATAAATTAAATGACATTGCATGGAGCATGTACGAGCATACTGAAAATTCATCTTACTTAAATTCTGCATTAGCTATGGCTGAAAAAGCAACTAAATTAAGCGAAAGCCACGCTATTATGGATACATACGCCAACCTATTGTTAGTGACTGGAAATCCTCAAAGGGCATTAGAAGTTGAAACTAAGGCTTTGGAATTGGCTAAAAAAGAAGGTTCTAACACCAAGAGTTATGAAGAGGTGATTAGTAAAATAAACCAAGCACTTTAAAACAAAACACTTCCCTCAGGCCTCCCTAAAATCGGGAGGCTTTTTTTTATATAACGGGTAAGGTTAAGACTTAAATTTGCTCCACTTTAAAAAGTAAAAATGAAGTACTACAACGATATATTAGGAACCATTGGAAACACTCCAATGGTTAAGTTAAACGACATTGCAAAGGACATTCCTGGAACCATTTTAGCCAAGGTTGAATACTTCAACCCAGGTCAGAGTGTAAAAGACCGAATGGCATTGAAAATGGTTGAAGATGCCGAAGCAGATGGTAGATTACAACCAGGAGGAACTATTATTGAGTGTACCTCTGGGAACACTGGAATGGGCTTAGCTCTAGCCTCAATAGTAAAGGGGTACAAACTTATTTGTACCACAAACGACAAGCAGAGTAAAGAAAAAATGGACATCTTAAGGGCCCTTGGCGCAGAAGTTCACGTTTGCCCAACAAACGTAGCTCCAGATGATCCAGAATCTTATTACTCAGTAGCCGAAAGATTGGCTAAAGAAATACCAAATTCATTTTACCCATTTCAATACGATAATTTATCGAATCGGACAGCACATTATGAAAGTACTGGTCCAGAAATTTGGGATCAGACTGATGGCAAAGTAACCCACTTTATTGTTGGTGTTGGAACTGGAGGAACAATAAGTGGTGTAGGTAAATATTTAAAAGAACAAAATCCAAATGTCAAGATCTGGGCAGCTGATACTTACGGCTCTGTCTTTAAAAAATACCACGAAACTGGAGAATTTGACGAAACTGAAATTTACAGTTACATCACCGAAGGGATTGGAGAAGATATTATTCCAAAGAATGTTGACTTTGACGTTATCGATCATTTTGAAAAAGTGACTGACCGCGATGGCGCTTTGGTCACAAGAGAATTAGCCAAAAAAGAGGGTATGCTTTTGGGTTATTCTGCCGG
>Ga0102887_1000418_pt1 | contig 19702 bp, 14 predicted proteins | sample Colrivmet1550B02_FD_84504 | JGI IMG/M metagenome (GOLD analysis project Ga0102887, IMG submission 84504) | Estuarine microbial communities from the Columbia River estuary - metaG 1550B-02 | ecosystem: Environmental > Aquatic > Marine > Intertidal zone > Estuary | place: USA: Columbia River...
ATACGTTTTTCAGTGTCCAAAATTACAAATTACAACTCGGTATACTACAAATAACGACTTTTATTAGAATTAGTTGCCTTCAGGTCTCTTATCGCTTGCTCTTAATGAGTTAACAATTTCTCTCTGTAAAATTCCATAAGCTCTATTTTCGCCTTTAAAATAGTTTGACTATGCCTATGAATGTAGATATTGAAACTTCTTGGAAAGCGGCTCTAAAAGATGAGTTCAATAGCGCTTATTTCAGAGATTTAAAGTCGTTCTTAAAACAAGAACGAGCATCACACACTTTATATCCAGCTGGTCAGAATATTTTTAGCGCTTTTAACAAAACCCCAATCAATGAAGTAAAGGTGGTTATTCTTGGCCAAGATCCTTATCACGGTGCAAACCAAGCAAATGGATTGTGCTTTTCTGTAAACCCTGGAGTTAAAATACCACCGTCATTAAAAAATATCTACAAAGAACTAAACACAGACATTGGCATGAACATTCCAGGTTCTGGGGATTTAAGCACTTGGGCAGAACAAGGTGTTTTACTTTTAAATTCTGTTCTAACTGTGAGAGCGCATGAAGCAGCTTCTCACAAAAACAAAGGTTGGGAAAAGTTCACAGATGCTGTCATAAGGGGGATCTCTAATCAAACGAAAGATGTGATTTTTATCTTATGGGGAAATTACGCGAAAAAAAAAGGACAGCACATTGACACTACTAAACATCACATTATTACTTCAGCACACCCATCACCTCTTTCAGCGCACAATGGTTTTTTGGGCAGTAAACCATTTTCAAAAACTAATTCGATATTGAACTCGTTAAACAAACAACCCATTGAATGGGATTCTGTTTTATGAGGATAACCTTTGTCATATTTTTTCTTTCGCTTTTTTGTGAGCTCTCAGGTCAGATGTATTATTCTGTAATTCCGATGAACGAGCAGTCTATTGAGTATTTTAAAAAATCAGATTCCAGCTTTAAATTATCTGACAGCACACAAGCCGCAAGCAGACTAAACCAAGTCTTAAAAGCACTAAGAAAAGACGGATACCTAACACCTGTCTTTAGTGAGCAATGGCAAAGCGATACGCTTAAGTTAAGCATAGTTATTGGTCAAAACTTTGATGTGGCTCTAGTTGATCCAGGCAATGCGGATATTTTTGTTTTAGGAGAACTTGGTTATCAAACGAATGACTTTGAAGAAGTCTGGAGTTTGCGAAGAGCACAGGCCTTGCTAAATCAACTTTTAGATTTCTATGAAAACAACGGCTACCCATTCTCCCGAATTAAGTTGAATCTACTCTCAGAAAACAAAGATACTCTAAAGACTTCTCTAGATGTTTATCCTGGTCCATACAAAAGCCTGGACAGTCTTGTGGTAAAATCAGAAACAAAAATCCCTGAAGGGTATATCTCTTACCATTTAGGATTAAAGAAAGGAAAGCCATACAACGAATCTAAATTAGAGGAAACACAGGAGTTGGCAGACAAAAACGGAACCTTTAAAGCAACTCGTTCGCCTCAAGTTTTATTCACAAAAGAGAAAACCTCAGTTTATCTCTACCTAGATCAACAAGCCTCAAACCGCATTAGCGGTATTGCCGGTATAAATACAAATGACGATGGCACCGTGTTTTTTACGGGAGAATTGAACCTTTCGCTCAACCATATTTTTAAGGCTGCAGAAAACATTGAGTTCAATTGGTCTGCCCCGCGTTCAGGAAGTCAACAGTTGAATTTACATCTAGATGTTCCCTTTTTGTTTAAATCACCTTTTGGATTTCTTTTCAATTTTAATCTATACCGTGAAGACACATTATTTTCTAACCGCGACTTACAAATTGGTTTAAATGTGCGTCCAAACTCTAAAACTGAATTAGCAATTTCTTACCAAAATCGTGTTTCAGGAAACTTACAAGGCTCAGATGGGTTTGCTAACGTGAATACCAAATACATTTTACTAAATACAAAGTACAATCGCTTAAACCATCGCTTCTTACCAACCAAAGGCGTTCTAATAAATATAGAACTCGGTCAGGGTAACCGAGCGAGTAAGGATCAAAAATCGACACAATACACAACCAGCATTGAATTCAAAGGTTACCTAGATTTCAGCAAAAGCAATAAACTTTATCTTGGCCTAAAAGGCTCTGGACTTTTTAACACAGAACTAGTAACTAATGAATTATTCCGTATCGGGGGTGTAAATTCATTGAGAGGATTCAATGAACTCAGCTTATTTACTTCTCAATATGTCTATAGCCAATTAGAATACAGGCTGTTCTTAGAGCGCTACACCTATGCCTTTCTTTTTACTGATTTAGGATTGCTGCGAAATCAAGTTCCTGAAATACCAGCGGAAGACTTTTTAGTCGGCATTGGGTTGGGGTTTTCATTCTACACCAAAGGTGGTGTCTTTTCTTTAGCAGTGGGAATGGGAAAGGAACAAGAAACCACATTTGATGTGAACAATGCGAAGGTACATTTAGGGTACGTTACTCGATTTTAAAGGAGGGCATTAGTAGACTGTTTTCTTCTTCATATCCTGAATCTAATTTCTTAATTTCTTTTCTTTATCACATAATCCTTTGCTGGCTTTCGACTTATATTTACCCTCTAATTTTTTCTTAAATGGATATAGTTTTTTTATTGATTGGTTTGGCGGTAGGTGCCTTGATTGGTTGGTTGCTCGGAAAGAACAAAAGCAATACTAGTCAAACATCAGAGGTTGATTTAGAAAAAGACTTTGTGCGCAAAGAACGTTTTGAAGACCTTAAAAAATCAGAAGAAAAACTAAGTTTAGAAATAGACGAGAAACAAAGTGAGCTTATTATTTCAAGTAAAGAAGTTGTAGTTTGGCAAGAGCGCTATGCGGCCCTAGACGAAAAATTAAAATCGCAAAAAGAAGAAACTGAAAAGCTTCAGGAAAAATTCAAAAACGACTTTAAAGTTTTAGCTCAAGAAATCTTAGATAAAAATTCTAAATCATTTACAGAGCACAACAAAAAAGAAATTGATGTTATCCTCAATCCTTTTAAAGAGAAGCTTCAAAGTTTTGAAAAGAAAGTGGATGATAACTATGAAAAAGGTCAAAAAGAGAGAATCACATTAAAAACTGAAGTAAAGAATCTCATTGATATGAATGAGAAACTAAGCAAGGATGCTAACAATTTGACCAAAGCTTTGAAGGGCGATGTGAAAACTCAAGGAAATTGGGGCGAGGTTATTCTGGAGCGCATTCTTGAAAAAAGTGGACTAGTAAAAGACCGTGAATATTATGTTCAAAATAGTCTAACTAGTGAAGATGGTAAATTATATAGACCTGATGTTATCATTCATTTACCAGATAACAAAAAAGTAATTATCGATTCAAAGGTTTCTCTTGTGGCCTATGAAAAGTTCTCTTCTTCAGAAAATACTGAAGACCAAAAAACACACTTAAAACAGCATATTTTATCTATCAAGGCGCACATAAAAGGACTAAGCGACAAGAACTATCAAAACCTTTACGGAGTTGATGGTTTGGATTTTGTGTTACTCTTCATACCTATCGAAGGTGCTTTTTCAGCTGCTCTGCAAGCAGACAATAGTTTGTTTCAAGAAGCGTTCGATAAAAATGTGGTTTTGGTTTCAACATCTACCCTCCTGGCTACATTAAAGACAATAGCAAGCATTTGGAAACAAGAATATCAGAATCAAAACGCTGTTGAAATTGCTCGTCAAGGTGGAGACCTTTATGACAAGTTTGTGAATTTTAGTGAAGATTTAATAACCTTAGGTAAACAATTGAATACCGCTAAAGGAACATATGATGGCGCAATGAATAAATTGTCGGAAGGAAAAGGAAATCTTGTAAGTAGATCTGAGAAAATGCGTAAGTTAGGATTGAAGACTTCCAAGCAAATGAATCAAAAGTTGGCAGACAGGTCTATGGACAATGGCATTGAAGAGTAAATGAAAAAAGGATTAAACATATTTATTGTTTTGCTTGCTGTTGCTGGATTAGCAGGTTGTGCTTCATCATCTAAGATTAATTACAACAACTTGGCGCATTTGTATCAGCAAGATGGTGTTGTTCTTAGACCAATGTTTTCTGTATACCACAACCAACCGAGCGAAGCGACAGTTTACATGCAGGCTTCTTCAGATCAATTGTTATACAAGGTTAGTGAAGACAATAAATTCAATAGCCGTTACAGCATTCATTACGAACTTTACGAATCGTATGAATATAATATCATGCTAGATTCTGCGACTATAAATTTCGAAGATGTTAAGACTAGCCAAGAGACAAAAGTATTACTTGACGAAATAAAGATTAATACGAGTGGTGTTCGTGTAAAAACACCAATTTTAAAGATTGTTATCACAGATTTAAATAGAAAGTTAAGCTACCACAATTACTTAGACATCCATTTAGGAGATGAGCAAAACAGGCAGAACTTTAAGCTTACCAATTTAAAAGGACGCATTCGTTTTATGAACCATATGATGGTTGGTGAAAAATTCTTTTTGGACAACAATGCTGGAGTTCAAACTTATTTTGTTCGACAATACAAGCGAAAATTCCCCTTAGCTACGCCACCTTACGTAGACCCAAAAGCAGCTCAATTTAAATACGAAGCAGAGCGCAAATACAGCGTTGTTGCAAATGATACACTTTCTTTTTCAGAACCTGGATTTTATCATTTTCAGTTAAACGAAAACAGCAAAGAAGGATTTACGATTTATGTATTCAACAAAGAATTTCCATTTATCAACCATCGTACGCAAATGGCTGAACCCTTGCGCTATTTAACAAGCCAAAGAGAATTCAGCATTATGATTAATCAAGGCACGCCTGACAGTCTTAAATATCAAGTGGATAAATTTTGGTTGAAAAGTGCAGGGTCTGCATCAAGAGGAAAAGTACTAGTTCGTGAGTATTACAATAGAATTCAAGATGCAAACATCTTTTTCACTTCCTATTTAGAAGGTTGGAAAACAGACAGAGGAATTGTATACGCTGTTTTGGGGCCGCCATCTAAGGTTACTAAAGACTTTAACACCGAAACATGGGTTTATGGAAATGAAGCCAGTTCGTTGGATATGGTTTTTACATTTGTGAAAGTTTACAACCCCTTTGCTGACAACGATTACGCGTTAGCTAAATTAAATAAATACAGATTTATTTGGGGACAAGCAATTGACGGTTGGAGACACGGAACAGCTTACGGGCTAAAAGAAATTATTAGAGAACAAGATGAAAGAGACCAACAAGTCAGAATGGCAAACCAACCTTATTCATGGAATTAGGCCAGTTATAGAAGCCATTGAAGCTGGAAAAGAAATCGATAAAATTTTTATTCAAAAAGGGCTTGCAGGAGGACTTTCACATCAACTAAAAGAGTTGTGCCGTGTCAAAGATATCCCTCTTAAATATGTTCCCATTGAGAAGCTAAACAGAGAAGTTAAACGCAATCAAAATCATCAAGGTGTTGTTGCGCACATAGCTCCTGTTACTCTTCAAAACCTTAAAGATATTCTTCCAACTCTTTCAGAAAGAACAACTGCACCGTTAATATTGATGCTAGATCGGATTACAGATGTGCGCAACTTTGGAGCAATAACAAGAACTGCAGAATGTGTTGGTGTAGATGCAATTATTATTGGTAAACAGGGTGCTGCTCCAGTAAATGGTGACGCGCTTAAAACCTCAACAGGTGCCTTACTCAGAATACCAATTTGTAGAGAACAAAACTTAAAAACAACACATCAATACCTCATTGAAAATGGGTATCAATCTGTGGCTTGTACCGAAAAAACAGAAGACACTATTTACACACCAGATTACAAAAAACCTACAGTTGTTATTATGGGTTCGGAAGAAGATGGTATTAATGATGCGCTCTTAAAAAGAGCAGACCATTTAGCTTCTATTCCTATGCACGGAAAAATAGGTTCACTTAATGTCTCTGTTGCGTCTGGTATTATTTTATACGAAGCCTTAAGGCAAAGGTCATTATGAAAAACGGAGTCTTTTTAGCATTCTTTGCGCTTTTAAGTCAATTTAGCTTTGGACAATACAGCTGCCAATCATTTAAATCTACTAGTGGTGCGTTTAAGCAAAACATAAACAACAATGCGAAAAGTGACACAATCGACATCACGCATTACCATATTGACTTTGACGCTACAAAAATTGTCAGTAAAGACATAAAGGCGAGAACAGACATTACTTTTTTCGCAAAATTGAGTAACGTGCAATTCATGGAGCTCGACTTATTAAAACTACAGATTGACTCAATTACACCTTCAAATCTTGTTTCTGGATATTCTTACAATGACACAATTCTTGGTGTCCACTTTTCTACCTCATTAACTCAAAACGATACACAAACTATTTCTGTGTATTACCATGGAGAGCCGCAAGGCGATGCAACAAATTGGGGTGGTTTTCATTATAACAACCCCTACTTTTTTAATCTAGGGGTAGGCTTTGGAGCAAATCCGCACACCTATGGTCGTGCTTGGTTTCCATGTTTTGATAATTTTGTTGAAAAGTCAACCTATACTTTTTCTGTAAAAACTGAAGGCGGTAGAAAAGCCTATTGCAATGGAATAAGAACTTCTATTACGCAATTGCAAGGTGACACAATTATTAGCAACTGGAGTCTAAACTCCCCTATCCCAACATATTTAGCATCTGTTGGCATGTCTAACTACGAAGAGATTAGTTACACACATGCTGGCCTTCCATTTATGTTGATGGCACGTGCAGCAGATACTACAAAGTTGAAAAACTCTTTTACCAATGTGACTCAAACGTATGATTCTTACGTCAATGCTTTTGGGCCCTACTTTTGGGAAAAGATGGGTTATGTTTTAACCACACAAGGGGCCATGGAACATGCCACGAGTATTCATTATCCAAGAAGCCTTGTAAATGGATCTTCATTGGGAGAAGATATAATGGCGCATGAAATGGCACACCATTGGTGGGGAAATCTAATAACCTGTGAGACAGCAGGAGACATGTGGATAAATGAAGGCATGACCGAATTTGCGAGTCATCTTTATGAGGAAACGGTTTATTCGAAAGAAAGATATTTAGAAACTGTGCGCGACAATGCAGCATTGGTGATTCAATTTGCAGCAGTAAATGACAATGGTCATTTAGCCTTGCATGGCGTTGACCATGAAAACACGTATGGCACGCACACCTACCAAAAAGGAGCTTTGATAGGCCATAACCTTCGTGGTTATTTAGGAGACAGTCTATTTTTTAACGGTGTGAAGCAGTTGCTGTCTCAAAACAAATATGGTAACCTAAATGCAAATCAGTTCAGAGATCAGCTAACCGCCATTACGGGATACAATCTCAATTCGTTTTTCGATGATTGGATTTTCCAGCCGGGTTATGCACAGTTAGGAATAGATTCTATGGAAGTTGTTGTAACTCCTCTTCCAGAAAAAACTGTAACCGTTGGTATAAGCCAAAGGCAGCGCGCAGCAATTCATGCATTTACAAACATTCCTTTTACCATTACTTATTTCCACGAAAGTGGAATGCACGAAACGCGCTCTTTTGTTTATACAAACCAGGATGCAGCGTTCACAACTCAAATACCTTTTACTCCTGAGTACGCAGTTATTAATTACAATGACGAAGTGCTTTTAGGAACAACTTCAAATGAGGTTGAAATTACCCAAACTGGCCCTTTGGATTTAAAACGTGCTTTAATGAAGCTCAATGTTATAAATCATTCTGACACTTCTTTGTTGAGGGTTGAGCACAACTGGGCTGGACCTGAAGGAAAGAATCCAATGGGCTTTAAATTAAGCTCTTCTCGTTATTGGAGAATCATGGGGAACCTCTCGCCAAGCTTCGATGCGACTGCCAATTTAACCTACAACTCTTTAGCACAAAACGGAGGTTTAGATGCAGATTTATTATCACATTCTGAAGATAGTCTCTTATTACTTTTTAGAAATGATTCTCGCGATCCGTGGTTAGAATATCCATTCTATCAAAAAAACATACTGAACAATTCGAATAACGGCTTTGGAAGAATGGAGTTATCCAAAGTTTTGGTAGGCGAATATGTTTTCGCAAACGGTGTTTCTTCTGTTGGTATTGAAGAGAGAAAAGCAGCCAAAATCAATGTGAAAATTTATCCAAATCCAGCGGATAGCATTTTAAAAATAGAGACAAAAAAACTAAAAGAAGATGTTTCTTTTTTCATATTTAATGCGCAAGGTTTGCTGGTTGCACAAGGACTTATTGAGAAACACAGTGGAAAATCTATTCACGAAATAAGCACCAATAAATTATCGGCAGGGGCATATATCTTATCCATAAATAATTCTACTTCTGCAACATTTATTGTAGAGCGTTAATCCCAAAATTGTATGAGAAATTGGCTGAATAAATCAGCAGCGAAAAGAATGATTGCCGCAATGGTCATTCTTACCCTCATTTTTGGGGCATATGCATCTCGCGTAAATTTTTCCTACAATTTTGAACGTTTCTTTCCTGCAGACAACGAGGACTTTGAGCTTTATCAGAAATACAAAGAAGGTTCCTTTTTCAGTGATAGCCGGACTATAGTTGGGGTAGAATTGCCTAATGGTATTTTTGATTCTGAAACACTTCATAACCTCAAGCTAGCGACAGACTCCTTAAAGAAAACCCCATGGGCTAATCAAGTTATGGCTTTGCCAGATCTGAAATACTATATTGAAACACCAATTGGCGTGATGGGGTTTCCATACATCGATGGAAAGAAACCTGAAAACTTTAAGTCTGATTCATCTAGAATTGCAAACACAGAAAGTATTTACCGCGTGTTTGTTGGTAAAAACTACAAAAGCACTTTGGTCAGTGTATTTACAGATTTCTATCTCAGCAAATCTGCCACAGATTCATTGTACCATTCAATCAACAATGTTTTTGCGCATTATGGGTTCACCGAAATTCACTTAGGGGGAAGACTAATTAACCAATCTATAATTCTCGACAACCTTAAACGGGAAATGGGTGTTTTCGTGAGCATCTCTTTTTTGCTTGTCATAATTACGCTCACCTTAGTCTTCAAATCCTTCTGGGGTGTCATCACCCCACTTACGATAGTCGTTGGCACTGCTGTTTGGAATGTTGGTTTTATGACCATTTTTGGAAAGGAAATTGATGTTTTAAGCTCGCTTATTCCCTCTATTCTCTTTATTGTTGGTATTTCCGATGTAATACATATTTACACAAAATACATTGATGGGCTGCGTACTGGTCTTGAAAAGGACGAAGCCATTTACAGAGCATACAAGCAAGTTGGTATGGCCACTTTCATTACTTCTATAACAACGTCTATCGGCTTCCTTTCGCTGCTATTTTCAGGCATCGCTCCTATTCGAGAATTTGGTATATATATGGCATTAGGAGTAATGACCGCTTTTGTTTTGTCTTTCACACTATTCCCAGCAGCAATTATCTTATTGCCTAAACCTAAAATTGTACTCACCAAGAAAAAAGCAAATGCTTGGGACAAATACATGACCAAACTTTTTGAGTGGGTCATGGGTCATAAGCAACTTATTGGAATCACTTCATTGGTGCTTTTTGTGTTAAGCATTTTAGGATCATCTCAATTAAAAATAAATAATTACCTCACCGAAGAATTGCCGCAAGGCAACAAGATTAGAGACAGCTTTGAATTCATAAGCGATAATTTTTCAGGCATGCGAACTATCGATCTTTTCGCAACGGTTAAAGACTCGAACAAAACAGTTTTAGATTATGACATAGCTAAAGAAATAGACCTGATAGATCAATACCTCAAAACAGAATATAAGGTAGGTGCGATTATAAGTCCTGCAGCTTTAATTAAACAGACCAATCAAACACATTTAGGCGGTAAGCCTTCGAATTATCGTTTTCCTTCTAAGGATGACTTTGGTGATTTGAAAACGAATTTAAAAATCGCAAGACAAAATAAGTTTGTCAAGAGCTTCATTTTAAGCAAGGGTAAAACTGGACGAATTTCAGGAAACCTAGATGATTTTGGAGGCTACATTAACATTCAGAAGAATAAAGAATTACTAAAGTTTGCTAAAAAAAACTGCCCAAACATTTCAGTGAAGATATTGGGAATGTCTCATTTCATTGATACAAACAACGTGCGTGTCAGTAAATCACTTTTAATAAGTCTTGGGCTAGCTTTTGTACTAATCAGCATATTAATGGCTTTTCTTTACAAGTCCACCCGAATAATTTTTATTGCTATCATTCCAAATGTACTGCCGCTCCTGCTCATAGGATTGATTATGTATTTGGTAGGAATCGATATAAAAGTTTCTACAGCGCTCATATTTACAATAGCCTATGGTATAGCCGTGGATGATACCATTCATTTTTTGGGAAACTTAAAAATTGAACTTCGTAAAGGGTTTGACATGAAAGATGCTATCGGTAATACATTTAGAACAACAGGAAAGTCTATTATTCTAACAACACTCATTCTCTTTTCAGGTTTCATCTCGCATGCAATGTCAGACTTTACAAGTTCCATGGTCATGGGAATTTTAGTTTCATCGTGTTTGGTTTTTGCTGTAATCATCGATTTAACTTTGCTTCCTATTCTGTTGCTTTGGCTCCCAAAAAGCAAGCCTAAAACCAACGAATCCGATTAATCTCTTTAAACGCCTTGACTTAGAAAGTAATCTCTACTATTCAAGAGTATTGTATTAAATGTATATACATATATTTGCACAGTGAAAATTAAAGATGCTATTAAGCAAAACAAAGACTTCAAGGACAATTGTCATGAAGCCATGGTTAACCTCCATTTCACCTCAGGATGGTTAACTCAAATGAACAGTAAAATAGTTGAGCCTCATAATCTATCTATGCAGCAATACAATGTATTGCGTATTCTTAGAGGTCAACATCCAAAGAGTGTTACAGTAAAATTTATCATAGAGCGCATGCTCGATAAGAGTTCTAATGCTTCAAGATTGGTAGATAAACTTCTTGCCAAAGGTTTGGTTGAAAGAACGCAAAGTCCTGAAGACAGAAGACGTGTTGACATTATGATTTCTAAAAAAGGCCTCGAGCTATTAAAGAAACTAGCAGTTGATTTTGATAACGTCAATAAAAGCCTAAACCTTACGGAAAAAGAAGCGCGCAGTTTAAGCGACCTTTTAGATAAGATGAGATCGTAGTCTTTTCAATTTCTGAAAAGCAACTTTAGAAGTATATTCGGCCCAAGTTTAGAGTTGGTATTTGAATGAAAAACGTTTGCTTTTTTAACAGCATTAAATTTTGGGGTGGCGGAGAAAAACTCAACCTTGAGTACGCCAATGAACTGAAACGAAAAGGGTACAACATCATCTTATTTGCCGCACAAGGTTCCCCTTTATGGGAGTACGCGCAAAAAGCCGAACTCGAAACCTATCCAATTTCAATTGGAAACCTTTCTTTCTTGAATATTTTTAAACTTATTCAAATTGGACAACTTTTCAAAAAGCACGAGATTGACACTGTAATTTTTTCAAACTCTCAGGATGTCAAAGCAGGAAGCATAGCAGCTCATTTCTTTAGCGTTAAAAACATTGTTTACTACAGAAGTATTGCGGTGCTCGTTAAAGGAAGCTTCGTAAACAAATTTATTTTTGGAAAAACACTAACGCATATTGTCACCAATTCAGATGAAACAAAGCGAAAAATATTAGAAAAGTTAGCAGACTCAATAGATCCCGCTAAAATTAAAACCATTTATTACGGTATCGATTTTACCAAATTTAATTCTGACACAAGACTTTCTTTACCTGAAATTGAAAAAAACAAACAGGGCATTGTTTTAGGGAATGCAGGAAGATTAACAGAGCAAAAAGGTCAGCAATATCTCATTGAAATTGCAAAAAATCTCAAAGCTAAAAATCTTGATTTCACACTCTTTATTGCTGGCAAAGGCGAATTGGAAGCACAACTGCAAAAAGAAATTAGAACTCATCAACTCGAAAAACACATACATCTGTTAGGCTTCGTTGAAGACATGGAAGCCTTTATGAATTCGCTTGACATTTTTGTATTAACATCTATGTGGGAAGGATTTGGCTATGTATTAGCCGAGGCAATGCTAAAGTCTAAACCAGTGGTTGCTTTTAACATGACCAGTAATCCTGAAGTTGTTTTGGAAAACAAAACGGGTCTACTAGTGGATTTCCCCAACTTGGAAATGTTTACCGATAAGGTTTCCTTATTAATACAAGATGCTGACTTGAGAACTAAAATGGGTCAAACGGGTAAAGAAAGTATTTACGAGCGTTTTAATCTAGAAGACCGAGTTTCTGAACTTGAACACTTTATTTTAGGAGAATAAACTTATTTTATGGTTTTAGATAAAATTGAAAACAGTCATCTATACGCGGGCTTAAGCGAAAAAATAGCTAAAGCTTTTGAGTATATAAAATCTACAGATCTGGCAAACACTCAAAATGGAACCTACGAAATTGACGGAATGGATGTTTTCGCTATGGTTCAAGATTACGATACCAAACCTTGGAATGACGGTAAAGTTGAAGCGCATCATAAACACATAGATGTGCAATACATTGTTTCTGGTGAAGAGTTAATGGGCGTGGCTAGCAAAACAAATCAAATTCCATATTTAGAGAATAAGGAGGACGATTATGACTTTTACAAATGTGAAACACTACCTGTACTGGTTTCAGAAGGCATGTTTACCATCTTTTTTCCGGAAGACTTACATATGCCTTGCAGAGAAGTTAATAAAACTAGCTACGTAAAAAAGGTTGTGGTCAAAGTGAAAATTTAAGGTTTTACCCAAACATCTCTGTCCTATTTAAATGCCAATGAATGTTTTTATTTCCAGATATTAGAATCAACAGAATCTAATTGAGAATGTGCTTTGAATTAAACTGATTAAAGCTCCTCAAGCATCCATAATTTATTAACTCTTTTGATATTCGCACCAGATTTAAAAGTGTATTTATGTTTCAATTAGAGTTTACATCAAGATTAGTGTCAAAAACAGTTCTCGTATTTTTTTTAGCAACTGCCTTGAATGCTTGTAAAAAGTATAGCGAACCCAATGTCAATATCCAAAACACCAATCTAAAATTAGGTGAGGTTGTTCTTCCCGCTAGCTTTAACTTTAGCACTTACGCTACTTTAGACCTTAACTTAAAAAATGTGCCCAATACGACATATAAAATATATGGCCGTTTTGAAAATGAGCAAGAGTACTTATCGACCTTCTTTTCAACATCTCAAGATATTTCCAAGCAATTAGAAATCTCATCTCACTATTCAAGCCTATTTATTCAAGCTTATTCTCTAGAAGAGAAAAAGGAATATGAATTTCTTTTAAATCAGCAGCAAACCTCCATACAATTTGATTTTACGGGCACATTTAAGACTGCAGCCACGAGCATGCCTACCAATGTATTGTATGCGGTAAATTACTCAAAAGATTTTCTTGTTATAAAAACATCTGATTATTCTTACGAAACACTGCCTCAATTATCTGCGGGATCTATTGCGTGTGCGGTGGATACTTTTAATAACCTTGTTTACTATCATAATGTCGGAAAGATGTATCAATACGATATTGAAACACAGGTTCACTCTATTGCCTATACAAATGCAAATCCTTTTGGAGGTGGAGATTTCCCAAGAATGGAATTTGATTGTACAACGCAACATTTGTTTTTATCGAATAATTCTGGTGGAATAAAAGAAGTAGACCCTGCCAATGGGAATGTTTTAGCAACTTATTCCATACAAGGTACTGTGAACAGCAGCGGTGGCGGTGATTTAACTTTCCCTCCGAGTGGTGATAGATATTTAGCCTGTTTTTCTGGACTATACAAGTTAGATTTCCCGGTTGGAAGCGGAGTTGTTCAAGCCACTAGATTAAGTGCAGAGAATATGCCTTATCAATTAACCTCTGCCGGTTATGACCGTCAAGGCTTTTTGTACGCATGCACAAACGATGCTCAATCTAAGATGCTAAAATTAGATCCAAGCGATGGCTCGTACATCGTTGTAAAAACATTCCCAATGAGGATAAATGACTTAGGTTCTGTCGTGAGTTTTAGCAGTTCAATTTGCACTGCAGATTCAGACAACGATGGCATATGCGATGAGTTAGATGATTTCCCCGTAGATTCAACAGTGTGCTGTGCTCAATACACACCTTCAGAATTAGGCTCTGGTAGTTTAGCGTTTGAAGACCTTTGGCCATCAACTGGAGATTATGATTTTAATGACTTAGTGGTTGGTTACAATTATGTAGAGATGCGAAACACCAATGACAAGTTAGTGAAGATCAAAGCTATATTCCAAGTAAAAGCCGTTGGAGCTTCTTATCACAATGGATTCGGTTTTCAACTCGACTTAAATCCAAGTGATATTAAATCCATAACTGGGGCATCTTTAGGTCAAGGAATTACCTCTACAGATTCAAAAGGGTTAGAAATAGGTCAGTCTAAAGCAACCGTTATTGTGTTTGAAGATTCTTACGATGTTATCGATCATGTTGGAGGTGCTTACATCAATACAGACCCAAATGAGCCTTTAAGCATTGGGCAAGTCGTAGAAATTGTCATTGAATTAAATCAACCTCTAAATATTTCTGCGCATCCTGAAAATCCATTCATTTTTGTGGATGGCAATCGTGCACACGAAGTACATTTAGCCGACAAGGCACCGACAGACTTAGCTGACCTAACTTTATTTGGACAACTAAGAGACCGGTCGGATGCCACAAGCGACATTTACTATAAAGACGAAAACAATGTGCCTTGGGCTATAGACATCAGTCATAACTTCAGGTACCCAAGAGAGAAAAACCGTGTGGATGAAGGCTATAATTTCATGGTAAATTGGGCCATGTCAAAAGGAGCTTCTTATTCGGATTGGTACAAAGACAACAATGGTTACCGCAACGTAAACAAACTGTATATGAAGCACTAAAAGTATTTCATAATCGTATTATATAAGTTAAATTAATCTGATGCTATCCTGAATGGGGAAGTATCAGATTTTTGATTTATATTCAACCACACCAAAAAATCTAATAAATGAAAGGTATTATATTTACAAAATTCTTAGAATTAGTCGAAAAGAAATTTGGCTATTCCACAGTTGAATCTATCATTAAAAAAAGTGAATTACCCAATGATGGTGCTTATACGAGTATTGGCACGTATAACTTTTCTGAAATGGGAGCTTTGGTCCACAACCTGCATAAAGAAACGAAAATTCCGATTCCAGATTTATTAGAGGTTTTTGGCGCTTATTTCTTTAATTACTTGGCTAGTAACTATTCACATTTTCTAGAACGAGCAGATGGACTTTTCGAATTTTACAATTCCATTCACAATCACATTCATGTGGAAGTAATAAAACTGTATCCCGATGCTGAATTACCTGAATTCGAAACACTTTCAACGACTGACGATCAGATAGTTTTAAAATATACTTCTGAACGTAAGCTCGGTGATTTCGCTAAAGGTCTTTTAACAAAAAGTGCTGAGCACTTTAATGAGAAAGTTAAAGTTGAATCTAAAGGATTAAATGCTTCAGGAACACAAATTCAATTCACCATTACAAAACTCTAATGGCAGATCATTCAGCACTAGAAAGAAGGTTAGCTAGAGAAATAGCTGCGCGCAAAGCTGCTGAGCAAATTCTAGAGAACAAGTCTTTAGAACTGTTTGAAGCGAATCAAAAACTCAAAGGCTTAAATATTTCGCTCGAGTCAGATATTGAAGAGAAAATTGAAAAATTAATCGAAAGTGAAAAACGCTTTAAAGTCCTTGTAGAAAGTGCGTATGATCTTATTTACGTTATTGATAATAACGGGTTTATTACTTATATAAATAAAGTAATTGAAGAGGAAGGTGGTTTTATCGCTAAAGAAGTAATAGGTACGCATTTTACTGAATACGTTCACGAAAATTCAATTGAGACTGTTGTTGAAAATTATTTAACCATGGTAGAGGCAAAAGCCACCTCTGCATATACTGAAGTGCTATCATTAAGAAAAAGTGGTGAACCCATTTGGTTAGGTCAGAATGTTCAATTCTCATATAAGGCGGATGGGACTTTGAAAGAAGCTATCGTCATCGCAAGAGACATCACCCAAAAAAAGAAGGAAGAAGATCAATTAATAAGTACCCAACTGCAGTTGATTTCTTTAATAGAGAACATGCACGAAGGTGTTCTTTTTCATTCTACAAGAGGAGAGATTCTTTTAATCAATTCCTTTTTCTGTGATTTTTTCGAATGCTCTATTGCTCCTGAAGAATTAAAAGGTGTGAACCTTAACGAAGTAAAAGATAAGTTTACTGCAAAAATTCATGATTTTGAACAAAAACTAAAGAATCTTTTAAAAGAGCCAAATACACCAAAAATTGGATTGGAAGTTCGTTTTACAGACAATCGGTTCATTAAATTTGATTACATCCCAATTATTTCTAGTGGAAAAATTCTAGGAATCCTTTGGCAATTCACAGACATTACAGATCAAAAACAATTAGATCTTCAGATAAGAAACAGTGAGGAGAAATACCGCGGGGTCATTGAGAATATGGATCTCGGTTTAATGGAAGTTGACAATCAAGGAACGATTTTAAAGGTATACGAAGGGTTCTGCAGAATGACTAATTATCGACCAGAAGAATTGATTGGAAAAAATGCAGAAAATCTATTACTCCCGCCAGAGTACAAAACGGTAGTAAAGAATAATCACGAGAAAAGAAATCGGGGAGAACAAAGTGTTTATGAAGTTGAAATGCTAAAAAAGAACGGTGAGCGCATTTGGATTATAATATCAGGCGCCCCCTTCTTTGATCTCGATGGCAATATAAAAGGATCGCTAGGAATTCATTTTGATATAACCGACCAGAAAAGACTTCAAAACGAGCTTATCGCGGCAAAAGAAATTGCCGAAAAAGCCCAGATTGCTGAGCAGAAGTTTTTGGCCAGTATGTCTCATGAAATCAGAACACCTTTAAATGCAGTCATAGGGATGTCTCATTTGTTAAATGACACGCCTTTAAATACCGAGCAGAAGGAATACATAGACATGATGCAGTATTCAGCAAACTTGCTTAGAAATTTGGTTACAGATGTTCTTGATTTTGCAAAAATAGAGTCTGGTGAACTTGAAGTCTCTAATAAGCCTTTCGATTTAATTGGCTTGCTAAAAACACTTCATAAAACTTTCGAGCTTAAACTTATTGGTAAAACCGTAAACATTAAAGTTAATCATCCAAAGATTTCAAAAATGATTATCGGAGATGAAACACTAATAAATCAAGTACTCTATAATTTGTTAGGGAATGCTGAAAAATTCACTTCAAGAGGAGAAATTAGCCTAAGTGCAGACATTTCTAAAACATCAAAAAACATGCTAGATGTTGTCTTTATCATAAAAGACACGGGCATTGGTATTCACGAAGATCGACAAAACGAAATTTTTAAAGAATTTAAACAAGAGTCCCGCGAAACGAATGTGAAATATGGAGGAACAGGCCTAGGTTTATCTATCACCAAAAATATTGTAGAAACACTTGGAGGGGAAATATGGTTAGAAAGTGAGAAAGGCATTGGAACTACGTTTTATGTAAAGTTGTTATTAGAGTCTTCTCAAAAAGACATTAAAAATGAACAGTCTGTCCATTCTAAGGTGCTTTCTGAAAATTCTAAAATTCTGGTAGTGGAAGACAATGTTATTAATCAAAATTACATTAGGCGGATTCTTGAAAAAGGAGGGCTTGAATTTGACATTGCCAGTAATGGAAAAGAAGGCTTTGAATGGGCTAAAAAACTGAAATACGATTTAATAATCATGGATATTTCCATGCCTGTTATGGATGGTTATCAATCAACTATTGCGATCAGAAACCATTCAGGACCTAACAAAAACACGCCTATCATTGCTTTAACAGCTTCAGCCATGCTAAACAAAAAGGACAAGGCATTTGAGATAGGTATGAACGATTACATGACCAAACCGTTTACGCCAATAGAATTAAAAGGAATACTTGCAAAGTATTTAGACATTAATGAATCTCCTGAAAGTTCAACTTCAAGCAAGAAAGAAAATAATAACACTCTTCTTAGTCAAGAAAATTTAGACATATTTTACAATGGAGATGATGAATACGCCTTAGAAATGTTTGAACTGTTCATCAGACAATACGATGAACAAATTAAGCTACTCAAAACATTGCTAAAAACAAATTCTTATGAAGAAGCTCAGAAAATTGTCCATAAAATGAAACCAACTTTTTCTATGGTCGGTGCGCCTGACGTGCAAAAGACATTTCAAGTACTTGAAGACAAACTGCGCTACAAAGATCAGCTAGGAACAAAAAGCTCCTGGATAGATGCAGAGGTGCTTTTGGAGAAATACATCCCTGCGGTAAACCTCGAACTAAAAAGACTACAACAGTTAAATCAAGCAGTCCTTAAAGAGCGTTCCCAAACAGAAGACTGACTTCCCTTTAAAAATTTAAAGAACCCTGCGCAAACTGCGTAATTCATCAAAACGAAATAAAAAGGCACAAAGAATACTTTAGAGGGCTTGCTGCTATCCTGTTGTTTAAATCCAATAAACGCGAGCGTATAAAACAATACTTGACCAATAAAAACGAGTCCATAAACACTTCCTTCTGAAAGCAGAAATACATTAAGCAATACTATCAAAGGCAGTAAAAAAGCGCTGATAGACCATCTTAATACGCGATGTGAGATGTACATGAAAGAAAGTAAAGGTGTTTTCCAAAATTTTAACAATTGAGGGAGCCTGCTCATAGCTTGCCATCCACCTGCTGAGATTCTTGTTTTTCTTTTTAACTCTTCATGGATATTTGCTGAAGCTGTTTCTACTGCTCTAACCTCAGGTAAGTAATCCACTTTAAAACCCTTGTTAATAACACTAAAGGTCATCATGAAATCATCTAAGATTACATCCTCGTCTAAATGGTCGACTAAAGCCGAACGAAAAGAAATTAACTCTCCTGCAGCACCCATTACTGAATAAACCTCAGCATCTTTCTTCTTTAAAAAAGACTCATACTTCCAATACAAACCTTCACCATGTGCGCTAGTGCCATCCTCATTTTTAATGATAACCTGCTTCTCTCCAGAAACACCACCAACTTTAGGATCACTATAACGTTGCGCCATTTTTTGAATAGCATCTGGAGCCAATAACGTATTTGCATCATTGAATACCACTACTTCGGTCTCTACAAATTGCATTGCTCTGTTTAAAGCGGCTGTTTTCCCACCGCGTTGGTCAGAATGAATCACCTTTAACCCTAGCGCTTTGCGCAGAATATCTGTCGTGCCATCTGTTGAACCATCTGTGACAAATAGAAGTTTCAATCTGCCTTTGGGGTAATTCAATGCCAATGAATTTTCAACTTTCGTTTGAATGAAATCTTCTTCATTGTATGCTGGAACGACTAAAGTCACCTCTGGATAAAAGTTTTGTTCTTGCCTTACTTGCTTAGAAAAAGTCCTTTTCAAGAAAGCCATAATACTGATGACCACCCCGTACCCCATGTAAGTATAAATCAAAATACCGAATGCTATCCAAAATAAAATACCCATCATGATGATGGAATTTTTTGCGTGGTTAGAAATGAAAATAAATGTCTCATCCCATATTTCAGGCGAATAAAAAAGGCATTC
>Ga0102887_1000424_pt1 | contig 19557 bp, 34 predicted proteins | sample Colrivmet1550B02_FD_84504 | JGI IMG/M metagenome (GOLD analysis project Ga0102887, IMG submission 84504) | Estuarine microbial communities from the Columbia River estuary - metaG 1550B-02 | ecosystem: Environmental > Aquatic > Marine > Intertidal zone > Estuary | place: USA: Columbia River...
AAATACAGCCTTGTCTTAATCAATACAACCTAGAGTATTAAGATGTAGGCACTCGCTGCGCTCGTGGAATTGAACTACAACACCCTTTTTAGGATTTGGGAATAATCTATACTTTGATTATCCCAGTGTAATACAATAAAATTAACATTAACATTAAATTGAAATCACATGAAAACTAAAGTATTAGTACGTGCCCACAAGGACACAGGAGCAATTGTAACAATGAAAACAATTGTTAACAAAGAAACAGGAGAGGAAAGAAATGTTGGAACTGTAATGGTTGAACAATCTAAAATCACTGGATTATCTGCAATTGGAAGAGTTGCAAAAAGAGTAGCATTCATAACACTTGAAGAAGAAGTTGTGGATTTACTAAAACCTAGTCTTATTGATGGAGGAGAATTCCCTGTTGAAGGGAAATTAGTAGTTACTGAAACTACAGTTCCATATATCAAGAAAGATGGTACACCACAAGAGCCTAAGAGGCATGGAGGTACTAATGAAGTAATGATGTATAATGGTCAGCCAATATACAGAAACACTGACTTCAATGAGGACTTAAAAGCTCAAGATGTGTTGCTTACAAATGTAGCAACAGAAGAAGCAGTTGAGTAGTGTTAATTCACTATTCAAAGAATGATAGCTTAAGTAAAGTTATTAGTGTTATTTGTGAGTTTAACACTAATGATGCAGGTTCAATCCCTGCTCATTCTACTAAGTAATTAGGTAAGTAGGTTGATAAGTAGGTATGTGGTACTGAGAGAGTTACAAATGAGTTGGAGAGTTGTAAGAGACAATCCAATTCACCCTCTCTCAGCCCATATTTCAATCCCTAACTAAATACAAAGCTTATTATAAATAGCTAAAAGAAACAAAAATACGTGTTTAACTAACATTAAACTAGTGTGTCACGCATAAAGAGAAGTAAGGTAGTTCCTTACAGTGACTAAAGGGGTGCTGAGATGTCCTAGATTAATCATCTGCTCAAGAATAGGTAAGAGTTTGTAGTACCTAAATGATTTATTCCTAACTTGTATGGACCATTAAGACAAGGACAGCCGATCTAGTTGTAGTTGGATAAAATAGACTAGTATTTAAAACCATTAAAAAATAAAGAAATGGAAAATAATATATCACCATTAAAAGTATTAAAGTCAGCAGCAGGATATTACATAGGTCGTACACAAGATGGTATGCCTTATTCACGTAAGTCAATGTACTTTAAAACAAAAAAAGAAGCAACAGAATTATTAAATTCAAATAAATCTTATAATCCTAATTATACATATCATTAATAAATCTTAAAGCTGAGGAGCATTGTACTAATAATATTATGAGCCAAATTGAAGTAAAACACCTAATTAACAATCTTGCATTTACTAAAGAAAACTTCGAGATGTTAAAGGAAGAACTTATTAAGTCAACATTTCCTAAATCAATATCAGAGAAACTTGAAGATACAATGTCAAGTATTGATCGTAACTTCCAAGAAGATATGATTAATGATATGGACATGGGACAGCCTTATTAAAGATAATAACTAATAATCCTACTGTATGGATGGAGGTAAATAACAGAGTAAATATCTCTATTAGTTATTTTAAAGAATAGATTAAGTGTAGTAAGACAAATTAAAGATCAAGATATTGATCATCCTACTGTCACATAGATGACAGCTTGTAAATGTTTTGTCAACAGGGAATACTACACTTATATCTATAACATAAATCATCTAAAGCTGCAGAGCATTATACTACAACCTAATGGCAAATACAATAAAAGTACGTCCACATAAATATATGGATAGAGCAAAGAATGATGTTCTTGTGGCTGACCATATAGCTTACATTATTCACGAAAGAATTATGAGTTTCTTAAATGATAAATTAGGATCTATATCTTATGAAGATATTAGTACTAATGAGAGTTATGAAATTACATTATTACATGTTGATGACAAAACATTACAGGAAATCAAATGGATGTTTCCAGAGGTACACTGTTATATGAATTGCTTCACTTCGAAACAATCATATTAAAGATAATAACCCGTGGCAACGGGAGTGTTGGGTGTCACTAATTACACCAAGAGGAATGATTTGTCAGTCTAACCTCGTACACATTAGAGCAGAGCTTGCAAGGTTTGACAACCTGAAAGTGTGTATTTGACTTGTCTATTGAAGATGTAATAGACTATCGTCAACCGGGTAAACGGTACATAAGAGGTAATCAGTCTCTTCATTTTATTAACAACAGGAATGATAGCCAGTACCTGTTCTGGGGTTGAAAATCCAAAAACAAGAATAAAAATTAAACTCTTTGCTTGAAGATAAACAGTATATATCCAAAACTCCTGTCAAGAGTACATCCATATATCGTAAGGTAGATTTGGGGATACATACAAACTACATTTCAGAGTAGTTGTTGTTTATTAGATGGTGTTTGCAGACATCAGTCCTTAACAGGCAAACGAAACATCCCACATAAACTGAATAGTGGAGCAAAGAGTTTTTTAAGATCCAAGAATAACAATAGGGACACAATAATAGTTCAAATAACATCCTAACAGAACACTATTGTTATTCAAATAGAGAGTTGGCGGAAGTGGCAGGCGTACTGAGTAGTAACCAAAAGAATAGGAAGAATGGTGAGGCGTGGTGGACAAACTACAACCTATAGTAGTTGGAGATTATATCTTTAAATCCATACAGGTTTGAATCCTGTACTCTCAACTAATTAAAACTAAAGTAAATAAAAGATGATAGGAAGTCTGAGCGAATAATAGTACCTCATATAAAAATCTTCATCCATAGCATAAATGGCATATAAATATTAAGGAGCTTAAAGCATACTTAACAATGCGTTTATTTATTTTTTTACATTGGAGTACAATTATTTTGTAAGAGTAGAGGCAACAGGTCCTCAAATTCGTAAATGATTGTACTTTTAAACATACTGAGGTAGGAGTGAAGACGCTCCGTTAAAATTCACGAAGAAACTAAATTGTCGTGATTGGAAAATGGGAGTGTAAACGAAGGCTAGAATAGTAATTTACATTTAGTAAGTATGTTTTTTTTAAACAGAGAGTTGGTGTAATGGTAGACGCTTAATAGTAAAGAAACTCTTAGTGGGTTTTGGGAAAAATAAGTATCACTATTAAATAAAGAGTACACACGTATGTCGTAGTAGGCAAAAGAAAAATATAACAAAAAAAGAGATGTATTATGAAAAAAGTATTAGTATTATTAATCGTGCTAGTGTTGTGCAGTTCTTGTGCATCAACTACAAAATGTTCAACCAAATCCATCAACCGAAATAGTGGTTGGATTATAAACAGGTAGAAATTATGACACCAAAAGAATTTTACGAAAGTTTACAAGAAAAGAAACCATTTACAGAACTAACAAGTACTGGAATAAGTGACAACCTAACAAACGTCTTTGAGTTTGCAAAAATGTACGCAGAAGCTATTACTGTTACACGTTGTTGTGAAACGTTAAAAGATAAAGAAACACCTACCTTGAAAGATGCATTTATTGCTGGTTATAAAAAACGAGCCTTGATGAGTGGTTTAAAATACGATGAAGTAAGTGAACTAAATGCAATAACCAACTTTAAATGTTGGAAGTCTTTTGACCTAAACCTTTAATGTTTTACAACTGAAACGGCTAAGTGTAGTACCGACAAATCTACTATAACTTTAAATAATACACGATGAAAGATTTAAATTTTGACACTCAATGGGATGTTATACTTGGATAGGTATTACATTTAACCATAGTTGTGTGCCGAAAGGCTTGTAGTAGGTGTCTCTGAAAACTTAATTTGAAACACAAAATTTAAAGATATGACAGAACTTAAAAATGAAGAACAAAGCAATAACGCCAATGTGCTGTTATATGCCGTTGGTTCTTGGGTAAGATTAAAACCCGAAGTTGAAAATGAGAAAAAAAAGCATAGGGGCAAGTTTTTTAATGTGATTGGATATGTTGGAAAATACTTAGAGCTTCAATGGAAAGAGCAAAAAGTGCTTTTTTTACCTGATGAGGTCATTATGGTGCTTCCTCCAAATGGCACATAACGTATTGGTATATGAATAGTGCGATTAAAATAAACGAAAATTAAATATAAAACGAAATGGCAAAATTTAAGATTAAAGAAACGGAATTAGTAGCAACTGCTTTTATATATGAAGTAGAAGCTGAAACAAAAGAAGAGGCTTTAGAGAAGTATGTAAATGAACTTGCAGGTAGTTTAGAACTTATAAATAGTTTTATTGTACCTAACTGTGAAGAAAGTGTAGTGGCTTATGCTGACGAAAGTTAGCATTATGTATATGCAATGTTGTAACACGTTTTTAAATGTGTTTACAACTTTAGAGAGTATGATTAGTAGCGTAAAATTTAATTAAAAATAAATAAAATTAAATAATAATGAAAAAAATATTCCTAATAATATTATCTACATTTGCATTTATATCATGTGTAGAAGAAGAAGATGATTATTCATATCATTTAATATCAACATTAGAAGAAGAAAATAAACAGATCGAGGATACATCAAGTAATCCAGGTTTAATAAGCCCGGGACATGATGGACTCTTTGATTAAATCAATAAACATTTAAAACCAAGTAAAATGAAAAAGTTATTACCATTATTTATTATTATCATAACAATAATGAGTTGTTGTGAAAAAAACACAGATCTAGAACTAAATGTTTTAGACAAGTTATCGGCTCAAGAAAGCTGGAAAGTAGAATCATCATTAAACTATTTTAAGTTTAATGAAGAAGGAGAATATGTTCAAGCAAGTGGAAGATCAATATCAGAAACTGAAGTATGTTACACATTGATAGATATATCTACTGTTCAGAATATTGAAATAGTAGAGAGTAATACTGAAGTATTAAGAATAAGAGTATCATCTATGAATTCAGATGATCATTATTATACTTCATTCTATTTTAACAATGAAAGATTATACAGAGATGTAGAACTCTCTGAAGGAGTATTTACAGATGAATTGATTGCATCAGACTTAGATTTATATAATCTAAACTCTTGCATTTAACATCCAAGATAATTAAGTCAGACCTTTGTGGACTATGTAATTGACTAATTTTGATTTTCCCAATGATAGTGAGGGAGTGATTTGTTTGAGTGCCAGGTTTTGTGAGATGTTCCTGGCACTTTTTTATTTAATAACATCCATAACAAAATAAACTTTAAAAAATAATTATTATGTCATCAGGATATACAAACGGAATAATTAATGGAACCATAAAGAGTTTCAAAGAATTTGCATTAAAATGCAGTGAAGCTTTCTTAATTCAATTTAGAGAAGGAGCAACAGAATACACGCCAAGCGTGCCTTCAGATTATCATCCAAATCAGATGAAACTAATAAAAGAAAGAGTTGCTGAATTAAATCAAACTAGCAATATTGAATTGATTGCTATAAAAGTTGCAGCAAGTGAAAAAAGTATAGCATTTGAAGAAGAGAATCTTACTAAAGCTATAGAAAAAAGGAAAGGTATTGATAAGATTCTTGAAGATGCTAAAAACTTTAATCCACCAACAGATAAACATCAAGAATTTAAGGATTTCATGGTTAATCAATTGGTGCAAACAATTAATTTTGACTTTGATATTGAATATAAGACTAAAAGAATTGAGAGACTCAAGAAGTTACTTGGAGATCTAAAAGAACTTACCCCATTTTCAATTAGAGCTGGAAAACTTAATCGTTTGAATGAAGATTACAAGTATCATGAAAAACAATACAAAAAAGAAGTTCAAGCTTGTGAAAACAGTAATAGATGGTATAAAGAACTTGTAACATCATTAGATGATTAAAGTATAATATTTGTATGACATCTATAATAGTGGAATAGTTGTTATAATAATACACTCCCTATCGAGAATGTAGCTGCTCGTAAGGCTTAAAGTGTACCAACACAGCAAAGAATTGAGTGGAGTTGAAGCTATCACATAATAAAACCGAGTGAGTGAAATCTGGATGTCTGGAATATAAAGCCGGATACTCCACTTAATATTTTTTTAATGAACAATAAACCTTAAATTTACAATTGTATTTAAGAAGAGAGTGGTTCGAATCCACAAACCCTTGTAGTCCGCAGGTGTCGAGTACTGCGTTAGCCGAAATAGGTAGTTAGGTTGTAAATTGGTGGCAGGGCTTTGCAAGGTGACAGCTCGGAAAGACGAGCATTTTTATTAATTATAACGTACCGCAAATAAGGTTAGTTGCGTAGATTAAAAAATAACTTAATAAATAAAAATGGATAAATTAGAAAAAATACTTAGAAAATACTTAAATAATGGTAGTGACAGAATAGATGTTACAATGGTTTTAGCTTTAATACAACAATGTAAAAAAGACACTAAAGAGCAATTAACTTTAACCGATGTTATGCGTAGTAATTTAGCACTACTTTGGTGGGGATGGACAACAGTTTGGGGTGTAATAGGATTTATTGTAGGATGTATTAAACTTTGGAATTATTACGCCTAACGTGTTGTATAAAATGCGTTAAGGAACGAAATGAATTTTATACTTTGCTAGCTGACGAAGTAAACTTTTAAATTAAAGAGATGACGATAAACGAAATAAAAGAATTGGTTGAAAATACCAAAGAATTAACAAAAGACGAAATGTACAATGTAAGCACACACTTAAAATTCTTTGATAGAGTTAATTATGTTGCTTGGGTTGATAAATTACTTGGGATTAAGTTATCTCTTTAATTTTATTAAAGCTAACTTACAAAATGACTTATGGTGTAATTGGTAACACACTGGCTTTTGGAGCCAGTATTCAAGGTTCGAGTCCTTGTAAGTCAACAAAATACACTCCCATTGAAATTACTGGCCTGAAAAGCTTGTATTTCCAACATCAAATTTAAGTAGTGTTTAATAAGATGGATGGATAGATGGGTTATGAGGTAGTAGCAAATTGGTAAAGCATATTCCCGTTTGGGAATGATAAAAACAAAGATAACTAGTCAATGTTTTTGTATAGGTTCAAATCCTATCTACCTCTCAAAATATTATTAATCTTTAAAAAAAAGTAAAAATGAAAGTAATAGCAAAGCTAGCATTAGCAGCAGCATCAGTAATTTTAATAAGTTTAGTTATAGCATTGCCAGTAATGTGGTTATGGAATTGGTTAATGCCTGTAATATTTGGATTACCAACAATATCATTCTATCAAACAATAGGATTGATGATGTTATCCTATGTATTCATTAAGAGTTCAACCACAGTAAACAAATAGTATTAATTTAAAAACATCACAAAATGAATAAATCAACACAAAATTGGATAGTAAATCCAGATAATAAAATAAGTTATCCTGATAAAGTAAATAGATTACTAGAAATCAGTGATAAGTTAGTGTTAGTACAAGTGCATGAGCTTGAAAAATACAAAAAAGCAAGACATAGCAACAAAAAACCAGTTGATCAAGTATATATTGATCAGTTGTTTAAGCACTATATAGTTGAAGGGAAACCAAAATTATATCTTTGTGATTAAGCAGTAATCTTTTATACTCCTGTTCCCAATTGGGTGTAGGAGTATAATAAAATACGATAAAGAATGAAAGAATTTAAAAACTACTCGAGTAGTAAAATAGGTGTTTCTACATTTATAATAATGTCATCAGCAATAGCTGTAGCTGCAATTATTGCAGTTTTCATAATTACAACTGTGATAAATCATATTGCAAATGCTTAAATCTGGCAGAAAAAGAGCTCAAAGAATTCATGAACATAATGAAAGAGTAAGAAGAATTGAAGCTGAAATAGCATTTATGGAAATGATCAGTAAAAATAGAACTGATATAGTACTTAACCTTAAAAAAGGTTATTTATGTACAAATAGTAATGTTGATTCAAAGCAAATGTATGTCTTAAAAAATGATTTAGTAGCTAGTGGAGATATAAGACTGCCAAATTCAACAATATTAGAGATTGAGAAAGTTGATGAGGATAGAAATTTAATCACCGTCAAGAACTTAGGTAGATATTCACCAAGAGATTTCTTTGAAAATTTTAAGATAATAAAAAAAATAGAAAAAAGAACAATTAAATTTGAAGAATAATGAGTAAAAAAGGAAGTGAACTTAGCTTAAAAACACTACAAGATTTAGTAGGTAAGTATTTTAAGATCAATGATATATCAAAGAAAACAAGAGAAACTGGTTATGTGTGGGCAAGATATGTCTTCTACAGATTAGGATTGGATGAAGGATATTCATTGACAGCCATAGGAAGGCAAGCAAAAGTAGACCATGCTACAGTATTACATGGAAAGAACAAGTTTGCAGATTTATTTAATCAATTAGATTTCAGGAAATTTAAAGACGGATATTACGATATCAAACTTGAAATTGATAATAGTAGAGATGAGCATTCAAATGTTACAGATTTTCTATTAAGATTCAAAGAGGAAATAAATGAAATGGATAGTACAAAGTACTTATTCTTTAAAGCAGAATTTTTAAAAGCATTAGGAAATCATGTCGAAGCAAGAAGTCAAAAAAACATTGCTATTTCTAGGGAAGTTGCTGGCTCTGGGAGTTACATCTTTACTGGTGGTGAAGGTATTTAATATTTAACACCATTAATTATGGAAAAAAAAGAGTCAATAACTTTAGCTATAGCAATAGTTATATTATATTTGCTGTTTGCAAATTTATTTAATGGAATAATAATAAATGGATAATAAATCAAAATGTCAATGCTTCTACTGTATAGGCTGGAGCAGAGACATAATTGTGCATTTAAGCACTAAAAATAAAGGTTAAACATTGAAACCTTTGTAAATGTAGTCCATTAACAGGTAATGCTGTATGAAAGAGGGTTTGACCCGTACATTTACATAAAGATACTAATCCTGAATTGACAGGATGTTACTGAGGAAAGAGTGAAGAGGCTCTAATAAGGTGTAGAAAGAAATTAGATTGTTCTACTTGGTAAATGGTAATTATAGGTGAAGGCTAATACAGTAACCTATTAATACGTAAGTAATGGAGTAATCCTGGATGTGTTGTACACCTTGAGAAAGTGCATACCGTCAAATACAAGAATAGAATATTGGTTCTATACAACACAAATGAGTTCTCAGCAAGTAGTTTTGATTAAGGGAGATAGGTATAACCTTTTAACTGAGATAGATTTGATTCTATCTTTATGTCAATGACTTAACTACGTGACCCTACTCTTATTAGATTACAGTGTGAAATTCACAAGCGTTGAAATAAACGAGAACAGAAAACATCTAATAAGAAAGAGGGTGCTAAATAAGGTTAAACATTGAATACCTGTATAAATAACATTTGTCGGAAGCGTTAAAACTTCTTTGTTATTTATATAAAGATACTGGCAGGAATGCTAGATTTACTGGTCCCTTGAGAAAGGATGAGAGTGCCAAACTAACTACCGTTTGCAGTAGAAATGAGTTCTCAGCAGAAAAACATTGTTATTATTATTATCAAGCAGATAGATAGTGCTCGTGTCGAGGGTAATAATAACAGTGAAACATGACCCAACCCTCATTATTGCCTCTATCAAGGATAGAGTTGAATACAATAATGGGAAAGGGTGCTAAAATATTAATATTATAAAAATAATTAAAAAATGAAAAACAAAAAGTTTAAGATTTACATGATCGTAGGATTGCTATTAATTGTAGCATTTGCATTGAATCCATTTGCAATTAATGATGCTGGTAACAGACAGGTTATACAGACATTTGGAGGAGATTTGAGTGTTAAGTTTGATCCAGGATTTTACTATGCTGGTATCAGATCAAAGGTAACAACTTACCCAAACAATGTAACTATCCAAGTAGGTCCTAAAGCAAAAAGGTCTGAAGAGGCTGATTACTGGACATCTGAGCACACTGCTACATTTAGTGAAGGTGATCAAGCTATGGTTGGACACACTGTTAAGTGGGATTTACCTAACAAAAGTACTGAAATGACTGAATTACATACTACATATAATAGTATTGATAATTTAATGAAAACTACCTTATTGCAGTATCAAAAAGAAACCATGAATTATAGCACTCAGAGATTATCTTCTGAAGCTCATTATAGTGGTGGACAGTCTCAATTAAAGGAATACTTTCAAGATCAGTTACGTAGAGGGCAAGTATTGTTAGTCACTGAAACTAAAACTAGGAAACTAGAAGATGGTACAGAAAAGACTTACATTAAAGTTCAAGAAAAGACTGATGATAATGGAGATTTCTTAAGAACTCAATCAGACATTCAAACTTATGGTATGATTGCTTCATTTAGTTCAATTGATTTTGTTGAATACGATGCAAGAATTTATGAGAAATTAAAATCTAAGATTGATGCAGCATCTGATGAAGCTACAGCTAAACAACAATTAATAACAGCTCAACAAGAAGCTTTAACAGAAAAAGCTAAAGGTGAGAAGTTAATTGCTGAAACTAAAGCTAGAGAGGAATCATCTAAACTTCAAGCAGTTATTAGAGCAGAAAAAGAAGCAGCAGTAGCAGAACAAAATCTTAAAAGAGATAAGTTAAATGCAGCAGCAATATTAGCTTTAAAGAAAGGTGAAGCTGAAGGTGATAAACTTAAGGTTCAAGCTGGATTATCTCCATTAGAGAAAGCTCAAATTGAAAGAGACACTAGGATTGGAGTAATGAAAGCATTAGCTGGCCCAAGTGGAATTGTATTTCCTAGAATTGTATCAGGAGGATCTGATGGCAATGGTGGAGGTGCACTTCAAACATTTCAATTAGAGAGATTGTATGAACTTTCTGAGAAAGTTAGCAACAACAAGAAGAAGAACTAGAATAATACTCATTTGTAAAAGCCCTATTATAACTAATAGGGCTTTTTTATTTTATTAATATTAAAAAAACTAAACTCATGAATACAAACTTCAAAGAAACTAAAAGTACAAAATGTTGTGGTAAATGTCCATTCAAAAAAGGACTTCCAGCAACAGAAGAAACACTTGGACACAGTGATCCACTTGTTTACATAGGTCAGACAAGGGGTCCATTTTGGCTACCATGTCATGAAGACAAAAACTACAATGGAAAAGGAAGCAATCCTGAAACGGTATCTCAATGTAGAGGTGCTGCTAAATTCAGAGCTAATTGTGATGTTCCATATGAACTACCTAAAGAATTATTATCTTTAGATAAAGACACTGATACTGTGTATGCTAATGAAAGAGAATTCTTAGAGCACTATTCTGATTTAAATGAAAAAGAATTAGATAATGCTACTTCACAAGATTTCTTAGATGCAATGATGCAGTATGAAATTAGTAAGAAATCAGACACAAAAAGATACATTTAATCATGATTGAATCAGTATTTTTAATTATAGTAATGATCGTATTTGCAATCATTAGTTTAAAGATAGGAAAGATATTACCAAGAGAAATGGTTTTAGTCCCTTTAATAATGATGATAATGATGGATGCTATTTCAATATACATTTTTAAAGAGTTCATGGGTATGCCAAACAAACATATTTCATTTACAATAATGATTGCAACTCTTTTTAAAGTTATTTTATTAGCATTTACTATAAAAGAATAATCTATCACTTTAACAGTGACGTAGGAATGCAGGTGAAGCCAACAAAAATAAAACCTTTTGTGTAACTCCGTAGCGAGGATCAAGCAGGGCCCTCATTCTTTTTTACAATATTTAAAATTAACTCTCTTGGAGCAGGCGTACTTGCAATAGGCCACGAGTAGCTAAACTCCATAGGTCCTTTCTTGGCAGGATAAGAGTGAAAATACGGATGAGTCATACCTAAAGTGTTCATATAGAGCAATGGGCCTTGAACACCCTAAGAGAGTTATAAATTATTAACCATTAAATAAAAAAATCATGGAAACATTAAAAATAGTTTTATTAGTAATATATGTAGTATCAATAATATATTGCTTATGTGAATTGGGATTAGAAATGAGTAATTGGAATGAATTTGGTCCAAAAGATAGTTTATTTTATAAAGCACTTGTATTTTCAGTTTTTGCAAGTGTTTTACCGGTCATTAATTCAGTAGTGGCTGTAAAATTAATTATTTATCATTCAAGATTAAAAAAGAATTGATATGGAGTTGAGAAAAAGAAAAGTATTCAAATATGATAAGAATTCTGAAGAGATGAAGAATCATATAATGACTAGAGAAAACTTTGTATGGACTACTCAACAGATGAAATCCATAGTTCTTAAAGATCTAGATAGTAATCATCTTAAGAATATAGTTGCAAAAATAAAGAGAGGAGATCATGCTAGTAAAGAAATATATCTAGATACTCTACAATTTGAAATTTCATACAGAGCAGTAGAACAAGAATTAATAACTAAAAATCACTAAAAAGATGGGAAAAAAAAATGACTACAAGGAATTGGATAATATTCTGGCAAACGAGGGTATAATTAAAGCTGAAAATTCAGAAAATGAAGTTGCTTTCAAGGATGGCGATTCATTTAAAAATATTATAAGTAATGCTGAATTTGCTTCAGTAATAGCTTTACTCACTAATATAGTTGAGAAAATAACAAAAAGTGTTGTGGTTAGGAATAATGCTAAGTCAAAAGCTATTGATAAATTTAATGAACTTAAAGAGGAAGGTGCTGAAGATGAAGACCTATCTTATATTGTGAAAATGATCAAAAGTGAATTAATGAAGACTGATGTTAAAATGTATGAAGCATTCGAAGATGAGTTTGATAACCTTTACAATTCAATTGACTTTTTAAATAGATTCAGATCTTCTGAAGAAATGATAGAAAAGCCTAATTTGAACTGGATAGAAAGAGTAAAAGAATATTTAAACAATAAAAAAGAAAACTAATGGGTATATTTAATAAAATTGGAGATCAATTTGACGGAGTAAAAAAAGAATTATCAGATAAATTCAGTGACTTATCTAAAGAGACTATAGAAAACTTTGATAAGCTAACTGATGATATGGCTGAAAGTGAAATCATGAATGCTACTATAATACTTAGTGCATGTCAAGATAGTGAAGATGAAGATGATATCAGTCTTAAAGGAGGAATTATGGGTAGAACAAAAGATCTTGTTGCATTGCTAGGTCAAGCAATGATGAAAGATAGAGCTTTTAAAACCCTTGTTAGTAAAGCTGTTCAATACGCTGAAAACAATGGTAATCCATCAAGTTCATCTTCAAGTAACTCATCTGTTCATGCAATGGCAATAGGTCCTAATGGAGAAAAAATTGATCTTGATGAACTTCCTGATGAAGTTAAAGAGGGTCTTAAGAAAATGATGGAAAAGGATTTATCAGAAAAGTCAAATAATAAATCTAGATCAAAAGATCTACTTGATAAGTTCAAAGACAGTAATGATTCTGACCAATTTAGTGGTGATATTGATGAGCTGAATGATGAAGACTTTTAATCAGAATCAAATAAGAGATAAAATCCAAGCCAAAGCTGTCACTCTATCAAAGAAACATCAGTTTCTATGTTTAGAGTGGGCAACTGGCTGTGGTAAAACTCTAGCTGCAGCAAAAATTGCTGAAGATATCATTAAAGTAAACAAGAAAGCTAAAGGTTATATAGTCTGTAAAGAGCATACTCATAGAAAAAACTGGAAAGATGATTTTATTAAGCATAGAAAAAAAGACTTATTAAAAAACATTGAGGTGATTCTATATGCTTCTTTACATAAATATAAAGATAAGGCTGACTTTGTAATACTTGATGAATGCCATGCATTGACTGAGAAGAGAGTAGGTTCTCTAAAGAATATTCTTCAGAAGAATGTTAAGTTGATATTTTTATCAGCAACTATTCCTTTAAAAAAGAAAATGCAAATTAATGCATTGTGCAGAAATCAGATTAAATACAATAAGATTTCATTAGTACAAGCATTTAACTTTGGACTATTACCTGAACCTGAATTAATTGTTCATAAATTCAATTTGAATAAGAAGCATGCTGGCAAAGTATGGTCACATCAAATGAAGAAGCCTAAAAAAGGAAGTGAGATTAGTTATAAATGTAATTTTAAAGATTACAATACATTTAAATGGAAGGTTCCTAAAGGTGTAGGAATAATTTGTGAAGGTACAGAGCAGGAATATTACGATGGAATAACAGCTGAGATTGAAAAGTTAAAGGCAATTTCTATGGATGAAGCAAATTTTAACTACTTATTAAAACTAAATTGTAGAAATAAATATTTAAATTTGTCAACTGTTAGAAAGAGATTTATTGCAGAGGTTAAAACTACAAGAGTTAAATCTTTAGTAAAAAAGTTTAGAGCGCAGAATAATAGATTCATATGTTTTACTGGTTCAGTAAAGCAATCTGAAGAGGTAGGATCTGATAGTGCTGTGCATTCAAAGAACTCTAAAGAACACAATCAAGAATTAATAGATTGTTTCAATAGAGAAGAGTGTGCTGAATTATTTGCAGTAAACATGCTTAGGGAAAGTGTTAATCTTACCAATATTGAGAAAGGAGTGATCACACAATTGGATAGTTCAATTGGTTCATTCTATCAAATGATGGGTAGAACACTTAGACATGAATTCCCAGAATTACATATCTTTGTAGTAGATAATACACAAGATATCAAGTATTTCGAGAATTCTATGAAAGATTTTGACGAGAAATATGTAAAATACAGTTAAAAATGGATGAATTAACACTACCATTAGATCTAATTAGGTCTAATAAAATGTCTGTTAATGAGTATTTGGTATTGTATGATATTGTTCATGGTTATCCAATAGGGGATTTAATTGACAATCCTTTACCTACACTAGTTTCACTAGAAGGTAAAGGTTTTGTTAAACTAACAAATAATCAAGTTTATTTAAGAGAAAAAGGTAGTGAGTTGTTCAATGCAGATGAAGATTATTTTGCAATCTGGCTAGAGACTTATCCTACAATGGTGAAAAAACATCACGGAGGTAAAAGAGCTTTATCTCCTTCTAAGCCCAATACAATTTTGGGCAAAGCATTAAGAAAGAAATGGAATTCAGTTTTCAAGAAAGATATCAAGGCTCAAGAAAAAGCTATTTTAGTCCTTCAACAGGAAGTTAAGGATAAGACTAAAAATGGTAATCTTGAATACATGGTTGAAGCTAGAAGATGGTTGAATGAAGGATATCATGAAAAGTATTCATTCTTAGTTGATGATGGTATAGTGCCAGAAAATAAATATAGTAACGAAGATTATATGTAATCATGACGGAACAACAAATACAACAGATTATAGGACAATTACAAAAGAGTTGTGATATGTTCGAAGAGACTGAAGTTAATGAAATAGATTATCAAGATTATTGTGATAATATCTATTCAGCAATAGCTTATTGGAGGAACCAATTGAGAGAAATTAAATTAAAAAATAAAGATTATGTTAGAAGCAATAATTGAATGGATCAAGAGTAAATCCTATAGATGTGATCATGAATGGGTCTTAGAGCATAAAATGAATATTTTTGAAAATGAAAGTTCAAAAAAACCTCATACAACTAGAACTACATATAGATGCACAAAATGCTGTGAATTTAAACAAATTGAATTGTAATGGCAAGAGCATTTAAATGTAAAGAATGTGGTACAGGTTACAGTACAACAGGAAATGGTGCTCCACCAAGTCCTAGATGGGATGATGGTCATGTTTGTGAAATGGTTGAGGTTGAAAGCAAAATCTCTCCACTTAAATCTAGACAAGGTGGTAAAATATTTCCACCAATAGGATTAAGAACTCAAGAAGAAGAAGATGATGCTGATGAGAGAATGAAAATTATAGCTCAGAATGGAAATGACGGGCTACATTATTAACAATTAAAAAAATAAAAACATGGTATATTTTATAATTTGGTATTTAATAGGAATAGCGTCTTCATTATATTTATGTAAAACTGAACAAGGATCTATAAAAGTAAGAGATATTTTTATAATTTTATTATTTGCATTTTGTGGGATTATTATTCCTATTGTGTTTATATATATTAAAAAAAAAGATGATATTGAAAATTTTTTTGATAAAGATATTTATTAATGGAAGAAAAAATAAATCCAATAGGTAAAGTAAGGAAAAGGGTAGAGGAGCTTAAGCAGATAAAATCTGAAAAGGATAGTGGTAAAATATTTTGTATACCATTTGAAAACTACCCTAAATTGATGCAGTCTGTACCTGGAGTAGTTCCGGGAATGATACAGATGGTTACAGCAGGTTCTGGTGTGGGTAAAACTCAATTGACTAAGGCACTCTATGTTAGAGAGCCTTTAGAGTATGCCTTAAAGCATGGAATAAAATTGAAAATATTTTATTTTGCACTAGAAGAGTCTGAGAAAGAGTTTATAGACACAATGATATGTAATTTCATCTCAAAGAGATGTGGCATAAAGATGGATTTATTAACTCTTCAAGGTTATAGGCAAAAATCTCTTGATTCAAATATGATGAGTTTAATAGACACTAATATTGATGATATAGAAGATTTGCTTAGTAATGTGGAGATAATTGACAGTGTGTATAATCCAACAGGAATATACAAGTATTGTCGTAATTATGCTGACCACAATGGAGAGCACGTATTTGAAGACAGGGAATTTATTAAGAATAAAATTGATAAAAACCCAAGTAGTCCAACATATGGAAGGAAAATTACAGTTAAGGAAAATGTAAAAGTATATAGTCACTATGTACCACATGATCCTAATTCAATTGTAATTGTAGTTGTTGATCATATGAGTTTACTTACGCCTGAGAAGGTTAAAGATGGAGACTCTATGATGAGTAAGCATCAAACAATGGCCCACTGGAGTACTAATTATGCATTAAAGCAAATTACTAAACACTGGAATTGGGCTGTAGTTAATGTCATACAGCAGGAGCAATCTGGAGAAAAGGAGCAATTTACTAACAGAGGTGAAAGTATTCAAAAGAAAACTGAACCTTCATTAGCTAACTTTGCTAATAATAAAGAGATCCAGAGAGATGCTAAAGTTGTAATAGGAGTTTATTCTCCAGACAGGTATGGATTTGAGGAATATCATGCATATGATATAGCTAGACTTAGAGATTGTTTTAGAGCTGCAATAGTTTTAAAGAATAGATTTGGTAGACCTAATGTTTATCATCATTTTCTATTTGATGGAGCTACTAACAGATTTGCAGAACTACCTAAAGGAAGTGAAACTCAATTGATGGAGCCTTTCTCGCAACAAGCTGATTTATTGCTTGGAAGAAAGCAGTCTTCTAGAAATTTAAACAATAACTCTGGTAATAAGACTGGATCTAAAAACTTTGGAAAATGATAGATAAATTAATACTAAGAGCAATAGAAGAGTCTTTTGAATTAAGATTTTTACTAAGCTCTAATTCAGAAATAGACCAATCTTCAAGAAAATATTTTGAAGATAATGGTTTTAAATTATATTTTTATCAAGATGAAGAAGATTCTTCATTTAATATAAGAATAAGAGATGCTTCAGATACAAAAATTATTTTTGGATACAATTCATCTACTGGATCTATTGGGTTAACAGAGGGATCACTTCAGAATGCAGCTATGAATAAAGTTGTAAACATAATAGTTAGGGCTCAGGAGGAATTCAAGTCAAAGAAAACAAGTAAAAGAAAATTAACACTAAATTAAACAAAAATGGTACTATTTAAGAAAGATAGTAAAGGAAAAATTAGATTTCTTGCTATTGATACTGATGGCGATAAAGTTATTCAAGTATCAGGAATTATAGGAGGCAAAGATGTGACTAATATTAGTCAATGTAAAGCCAAAAATGTTGGAAGATCTAATGAGACTTCAGCAGAAGAGCAAGCAGTATTAGAAGCTAAAGCTAAATATACAAAGAAACTGAAAGAAGGTTACTTTGAAACTAAAGAAGAAGCTGAAAATACTGTGGTAATTTTACCAATGCTTGCAAAAGTATTTGGAAAAGAAGAGAAGAAAGTTACATATCCTTGTTATGCACAACCTAAATTAGATGGTATGCGTGGATTAGGTGATTGCAAGAATGGTACTTTAACGTCAAGATCTGGTAATAAGATTGAGACATTAAACCATATTACAAGTCAATTCCCTTATTTAGAAGTTATACTTGATGGTGAGTTATATGCTCACGGCGAGACATTTCAAGAGAACATGAGGATGATAAAAAAATATAGACCAGGTAAAACTGAGAATGTTAAGTATCATGTTTATGATCTTGTTATTGATAGGCCATTTCATGAGAGGTATAGAATATTAAGTGAGATATGTTCAAAGAATCCTAGTTTAGAACTAGTTCCTACAACTACCATATATGGTAAAAAAGAATTAATGAAATTTCATGCTTACAATATATCTAAGGGATATGAAGGAACTATTGTTCGTCACAGTGATGAAGGATACAAACTTAATGGAAGAAGTTCAAGTTTATTGAAATTGAAAGATTTCGAAGATATGTCTTTGACGCTAATGGATGTGATACCATCAGAGAAAAGACCTACACATGGTAAGCCTATTTTCTTTTGGGAAGGAGCTGAAAACAACAGATTGGGTGCAGGAATTTCATTATCTCATAGTGAAGCTGAAGATTTGTTAGCAAATAAAGCTGAGCACATTGGAAAAACTTGCGAATTGAGATTCTTTGAATATTCGGATACAGGTGTTCCAAGACATCCTGTTATGTATGGATTTAGATTAGATAAATAATGCTTGTTGATCAGATTAAATTGTTTATGGATATTGCTAGGCGATACCATAAAAGCTGTCTACTTACAAAGAATAAGTTTGAGTTAAGTAAAACCAATTTTATAAGTAAAAATGATAATTTTCAAATTAAATTTTATTTTGGAAGTGATTATGAGACTTGGACTATTGAGTGTGATGCTTTTGAATATAGAGCTTACTCAGATAAATTTATTATTGATTTTGATGAAACATCTATTGATAAATTAGAGCGTGATTTAGATATAGTGAATAACTTTTTAACAGACCATCTTAATAAGTTTGAAAAAAGGGTGGCTACAAAAAGAAAATTAACATTTTAAACAAGAATTTATGAAAACAAATTTAATAGGTATTAGTGGTAAGATAGGATTTGGTAAAGATACTGTAGGAGAAATTATAAGATTTTTATGGGACATTGAAAACACTGAAGATGGACAGCACTTAGAAGTTGAAGATTTTATAGCAGAACCTAGTGATGTAGATTCTTCTAACCCTTACCAAATCAAAAAGTTTGCAGATGAAATTAAAGACACTGTTTGTAGATGGATTGGTTGTACTAGAGAGCAATTAGAGGATAGAGAGTTTAAAGAGAAAGAACTCGGTGAAGAGTGGAGGCAATATTTTAATGACGATTATGATTTAGTTTGTGAAAAAGAAAGCACATTTTCTTCATTATTAACACCTCGTAAACTTTTACAACTTATAGGAACTGAAGCAGGTAGACAGATCATTCACCCTAATATTTGGGTAAATGCTTTGTTTGCTGACTATAAGGGTAAATATTTAGGTGCTACAGATGACATG
>Ga0102887_1000425_pt1 | contig 19545 bp, 15 predicted proteins | sample Colrivmet1550B02_FD_84504 | JGI IMG/M metagenome (GOLD analysis project Ga0102887, IMG submission 84504) | Estuarine microbial communities from the Columbia River estuary - metaG 1550B-02 | ecosystem: Environmental > Aquatic > Marine > Intertidal zone > Estuary | place: USA: Columbia River...
CAGGTAAAATGTATAAGAATGCTGTAAGTCAAAAATTAGAAGCAGAGGAATACTTAAATTCATCTGATGATGATATGATTGCAATGGCAAAAGAAGAATTAGATCTATCTAAACAAGCTATTAAGAATCTTGAGGAAGAAATAAAAATTTTATTAATTCCTAAAGATCCAGAAGACTCAAAAAATGTTGTTGTTGAAATTAGAGCTGGAACTGGGGGAGATGAGGCTAGTATTTTTGCAGGAGATTTATATAGAATGTATACGAAATTTGCTCAAGATAGAAAATGGAAAATTAGCGTTGTTGATACTAGTGAGGGAAATGATGGTGGATTTAAAGAGGTCATTTTTGAAATATCTGGACAAGATGTTTATGGTATTCTTAAATATGAATCAGGTGTTCATAGAGTTCAAAGAGTTCCTCAAACAGAGACACAAGGAAGAGTTCACACTTCTGCAGCGACAGTTATGGTTCTTCCTGAAGCTGAAGAGTTTGACGTAGATATAAATATGAATGAAGTTAGAGTTGATTATTTTTGTTCTTCAGGACCTGGAGGTCAATCAGTAAATACTACATTATCTGCTGTGAGATTAACTCATGAACCTACAGGTATTGTTGCTCAATGTCAGGATCAAAAATCTCAACATAAAAATAAAGAAAAGGCTATGAAGGTCTTAAGATCAAGAGTATATGAAATTGAATTAAACAAAAGAATGGAATCTGATTCCAAAAAAAGAAATGAGCTTGTTAAATCTGGAGATAGATCAGCTAAAATTAGGACATATAATTACCCACAAGGAAGGGTAACTGATCATAGAATAGGTCTTTCATTATATGATTTACCAAAAATATTAGATGGAGATGTATCAAAATTAATTGATGAAATACAACTTTTTATAAATACTGAGAGACTTAAAGAAGCAGGTGAAGTATAATGTTAAATAATAAAATTAATAGTCAAATAAACAAAAAAAAGTCTTTTCTATGTATAGGCTTAGATATTGATATTAATGTGATTCCTAAATCATTGATTAAACATGATGACCCAATATTTGAATTTGCAAAACAAATTATTGATTCAACAAATCAATATGCAATTGCATATAAGCCTAATATTGCTTTTTTTGAAGCACATGGAGTAGATGGTTATAAATCACTTGTAAAGATTTCTAAATATTTGAAAAATAATTATCCTGAAATATTTACTATAGCAGATGCAAAGAGAGGAGATATAGGAAATACATCTAAAATGTATGCAAGTGCTTTTTTAAAAGATCTAGACTTTGATTCAATTACTGTTTCCCCTTATATGGGTTCTGATTCAGTTGAACCTTTTCTAACTTTTGAAAACAAGTATGTATTTTTACTAGCCTTAACTTCTAATAAGGGCTCTGAAGATTTCCAAGAATTAGTTTTGGATGATAATTCTGGTAAGTTATATGAGAAAGTCATTAATATGTCAAAGACATGGGCAAATAATGATAAGATAATGTATGTTGTTGGAGCAAAAAATACTGAAGAAATTGGAAAAATTAGAAAACTAGTTCCTAACTCATATTTATTAATTCCAGGTGTTGGTGCTCAAGGTGGAAATTTGAAGGAAATATGTGAATATGGATTAGATAAAGATTTTAAATTAATAGTCAATTCTTCAAGATCAATTATTTATGCTTCTCCTAATGATGATTTTGCTAAAAAAGCATCAGAAGCAGCAAAAAAAATTCAAAATGAAATGGAATTAATTATTGACAAACTATAATTATGATTCACTACACCAAGTTTCTTTGTAAAAATAAGAATGCTAATTGGATAACATTTGTTCATGGAGCAGGAGGGAGTTCAACTATATGGTACAAGCAAATAAAATATTTTTCAAAAAAATATAACCTTCTTTTATTAGACCTTAGGGGTCATGGTAAGTCTAAATCTATTACTCTTAATCCTTTTAAAAAAAAGTACACCTTTAATTCAATAACAAATGATATTCTGGAAGTTATTGATGCTGAAAAAATAAAGAAATCTCATTTTGTTGGAATTTCACTAGGTACAATTTTAATCAGGAATTTTGCTGAAAAAAATCCTAAGAGGGTTCAAAGCCTTGTTATGGGTGGAGCTATAATGAAACTTAATCTTCGATCTAAAATACTAATGTTTCTTGGAAATTCTACAAAGTCAGTTTTACCTTATATGTGGATATATAATCTCTTAGCATATATTATTATGCCAAATAAAAATCATAAAGAATCTAGATTATTATTCATTAATGAAGCGAAAAAATTATATCAAAAGGAATTTAAGAAATGGTTTCAGTTAACTAGTGAGTTGGTTCCATTACTTAAATTTTTTAGACAAATTGAAATCAGTATACCAACATATTATATAATGGGTGATCAAGATTATATGTTCCTTCCATCTGTGAAAGAATTGGTAGAGACCCATAAAAAATCTTTATTATTTGTAATTCCTAATTGTGGACATGTAGTCAATGTAGACGAGCCAAATATTTTTAATTCAAAGATGTTTGAGTTTTTAGATAAGACAAATTAATCAATCTTTGTTTTATTTTTTTTTATCCAGTCTTTGCTCTGACCTGGTTGATAAATCTCGTAGTCTAGCTCATCTTTGCTATCTCTCACCATTTTCTTTACATCTTCAAGTAAGAGTTTTGAGTCATAAACTATACCATCTTTAATAGTATACTTTACACCACCAACTCTTTTAACTTCATTTTTATCATTAAGTTTAATTGCTCCTGTTCCATACAATACCTTTAAATTCTCCAAAGGGTTTTCCTCAACAATTAACAAATCTGCTTTCTTTCCAATTTCAATAGATCCAATTTCATCATCCATACCTAAAGCCTCAGCTCCATTTAGTGTTGCAGACATTATAACTTCTATTGGATGAAATCCAGCCTCTCTTAAAAGTTCTAACTCTCTTATATATGCAAATCCATAAAGTTGAAAAATAAATCCAGAATCAGATCCGACTGTAACTCTTCCACCTCTGTTTTTATATTCATTTACAAATTTCATCCAGAGGTTAAAATTTTTCTTCCATGCAACCTCTTGTTCAGTACCCCAAAAATGCCAGTAAGATCCATGCGATATTCTACTAGGTTGATAAAATTCCCATAAACTTGGTAGTGTATATTCTTCATGCCACTCAGCTCTTCTAGCTCTTTGTAAATCTCTACTAGCTTCATATATATTAAATGTTGGATCAAGTGTAAAATTTAAACTAATTAACTCATTCATTACATTATTCCAGTGTTCTGAATCAGGTTCTGCTGCTTGTTGCCATAATTTTCCAGCTTCCTCAAATCTATGCTGTTCATTAGAATAATTATAGTCATAAGGATAATTTTGGACAGTTTTGTCATTAAAAAGTGCTTCTGGAAGACCATACCAATGTTCCATAGATGTTAAACCAGCTCTTGCTGAATTCAAAACATTCCATTTTGCAACACTAAGTTGAGCATGGTGCATTGCTGAACCCAATCCTAATGAATTATTTTCATCTAATGCAGCAATCATAATATCTGGCTCAGCACCAAAAAATTTAATTCCATCAGCTCCTTTTTTTGCATTAAATCTGACCCATTCTCTAGCTTGTTCTTCAGTACTAATCTCCTCTTCAAAACCTGATCCAAAGCCTGTATAGATTGAGAGCCTTGGAGCAATTATTTCATTTTTTAAACTTTTATTTTTTAGATCAATACTAAAATCTAATCCTCTCCCTCCTGGTTCTCTCACTGTTGTTATTCCATGTGCTAACCATAATTTAAAGACATAATCTGGTTCTGCACCTTGAGATCTTCCCCCTATATGCCCATGCATATCTATAAAACCTGGAAGAACATACATTCCGTTAGCATCAATTTCTCTTCCATTTTTTTTCAATTTTGGACGTCTATTTTCAACTATTTCTACTCCAGGATATCCGATAGTCTTGATTGATTTAATTATATTTTTTTCAATTACGATATCAACAGGACCAACTGGTGGGCTTCCATTTCCGTTTACTAGTGTTGCACCTCTAATGATTAATTGATTAAATGGTCCCTCAGAAAGATTCTTTTCTTGAGAGTAAGCATTTATTGAGAGAAATAGGGTAAGAAAAATATAAAGAAGGTTTTTCATTTTTAATAGTTTAAAATTTTATTCATTAGAATAAATCCAATGTAAGCTAAAAGTATACAGAAAGATACACTTATAATTACATAAAGAATAGATTGAGCTATATCATTGGATTTTAATAGGTTGAGATTTTCAAGTGAAAAAGCAGAAAAGGTTGTTAATCCTCCACAAATACCAACTACTAAAAAATAATAATAATCTGATTTTAACATATTGTGATGTATGAGATAACTTATTATAAAGCCTATTAAAAAACTTCCAATTAAGTTAACAGTTATTGTAGAGTATGGAAAAGCGTCACTAGGAATTATTTTGTTAATTAATAGTCTTAGAGCTGATCCTAATCCACCTCCAATAAATACTAATAGTATATCTTTCATTTATCTGAATAAACTGCTGTAGGTAGCTATAATTGAAATAAAAACAATAAATATTATAAGTATTACATATGAATTCTTGTAATAAACTTTATGAAGTTTGTAATCTTTTAAATAAGAATAAGCAATAATCAAAGAGAATACAATTGTAAATATTAAAGCAAAAATAAGCTGTCCTTTAGTAAACATTAAGTAATTTTATTAAAATTTCTAATGTAAATTTAATAATTATGATAACTAATGCCATTGATGCAGTAAAGGAATTTAATAAAGCTTTTAAAATTGAATATTCAGAGAGTCAAGAAGCAAATCTTGATGAGTCAACAGTTGATCTTAGATATAGATTAATGCAAGAAGAGAATAACGAATATTTAGAAGCAGCTAAGAACAAAGATTTAGTCGAAATTGCAGATGCTTTGGGCGATAAACTATACATCCTTTGTGGAACAATTTTAGCTCATGGATTACAAGATAAGATTGTTGAAGTTTTTGATGAAATACAAAGAAGTAATATGAGTAAACTTAGTACAGATGGATCTCCTGTTATTAGAGATGATGGAAAAATATTAAAAGGTCCAAACTATTTTAAGCCAAATATCAAGAAAATACTAGATAAGTAATTATTCTGATACCTTATGTCTCCAACCATTTGAATCTTCAGACAAATTCTGTTGAATATTTACAATAGAAGTTTTAAGAATGTTTGCGTAACTATTTTCAACTTCCTTAATTTCAAATTTATCATCTTTATATCCAAAAGAGGATATAGAAGCGATTACTGCAGCAGTTCCACATCCAAAAACTTCTTTAAGATTACCAGATTTAAATTCTGATATTAGTTCAGATATAGTTATATCCCTCTCTTCTACTTCAATATCTAGATCTTTTGCACATTGTATAACGCTATTTCTAGTAACACCATCTAAAATTGTATCACTTGTTTTAGGTGTAACTAATTTGTCTCCTAGTCTAAATATAATACTCATTGTACCAACTTCTTCAATTTTTTGATGAGATTCAGAGTCAGTCCATACAATTTGATCAAAACCTTTAGATATAGCTAAAGATGTTGGGTAAAATGCAGCACCATAATTTCCAGCAGCCTTAGCATAACCGGCACCGCCAGGTGCAGCTCTACTATATTTATCTTCAACATATACACTTAATGGTTTCGAGTAATATGAAGCTCCAGGAGAGCAAATTATTAAAAATTTATAGTCTAGTGAAGGGCTTGCTGCTAACATTGGAGATGATGAAAAAACAAATGGTCTTATGTATAACGATGCTCCTGGCTTATTTGAAATCCATTTGTTTTCAAGGAATATTAGTTTTTCAAGTCCGTTAAAAAAATATTCTGAAGGTAACACTGGAATTTTCATTCTCACGCAGGATTTTTTTAGTCTTTCATAATTATCTTTTGGTCTAAATAACCATAATTGGTCTTTAGTATCCTTATAACCTTTCATTCCCTCAAATACTGCTTGACCATAATGAAAAACATGAGAAGATGGATCCATGTCAATTGAACCGTATGGTTTTATAACTGGAGATTCCCAGTCACCATTTTTGAAATTACACTCAAACATATGATCAGTAAAAATTTCTCCAAATTTTATAGAATTGAAGTCAACATCATCTATTTTTGTAGTGTTCGATCTAATTATTTCCATATTAAGCGAAAGATAAATAAAAAATCAATATGAAGCTATTAATAACAGGTGGTTCGGGTACATTAGGTCAAGAAATTACTAATCTTGCACTTGCTAAAAAATATCAAGTACATATACTTACTCGAAACAAGAAATTAATATCTAAAAATATCAATTTAAAATATTTCTATTGGGATCCATTTTCTGAAGAAATTGATACTAACTGCTTTCAAGGTATTGATGCTGTTGTCAATTTAGCTGGTTTTAGTGTATTTAATTTGTGGACAAATAAAAACAAGTCTAAAATTTTAAATAGTAGACTTTATTCAACATATTTTATTCTAAAAAAGATTAAAGAAAAAGGAGTTAAATTAAAGTCATTTATTAATGCTTCTGGAATTGCGGCTTATTCTAATTCTCTTACAAAAGTTTCAAGTGAAGATGACTCTGAAAACATAAAAGATTCTTTTATTAATCAAGTAGTAATAAAATGGGAATCTAAAGTTTTAGAATTTGAAAAAAAACTACCAGAAATATCCTTTTCTATTTTAAGAATAGGTCTTGTACTTTCAAACTCTGGAGGTGTATTTAAAATCTCAAAAAATCTTTCTAAAATCTTCTTACTTTCTGCTTTAGGAAGAGGAAATCAATGGCAATCATGGATACATGTAAACGATGTTGCAAGTATTTTTATAAGATGCGCTGAGAGAAATCATAGAGGAGTAATTAATTTAGTTTCTCCGAACCCAATTACTCAGAATGAATTATTAAGTAAAATTGCATTACATAATAGATCTAAAATCTTATTTCCAAAGATCCCTAAGTTCATAGTAAAAGTATTATTTGGTGAAATGTCTGAATTAGTTCTTTCAAGTCAGAAAGTTATTTCAAATAATTTAAACGACTTTACTTTCCAGTTTCCGAAAATTGATGATGCCCTAAAAGATTTATCAAAATAAGTATGACATTCTGGCATAAAATTTTTCTGGCAAAAAAATTGCAGTTACTATATAAAATTAATCAATGACTAAAAAGAAAACTGATATTAAAAAGTCTTCTAAATCCACAGTTAAAAAGAAGTCTACTCTTAAGGAATTGAATGAAAATTTAAAACTCGAACAAGACAAATACCTTAGATTATTTGCTGAGTTTGAAAATTATAAAAGAAGAACCTCAAAGGAAAGGATTGAATTATTTAAGACTGCTGGTAAAGAGATTCTAACTAGCTTGGTTCCAGTTTTAGAAGATTTTAAAAGAGCATTAAATAAAGACTCTGATTCTGATAATGATGAAGATATTAAATAGATTTATAATAAATTTAATGATACTCTGAAGAATCAAGGTTTAATTGAAGTTGAAGTAAATATTGATGATGTTTTTGATCCGGAAATTCATGAGGCAATAAGTCAAATTCCCGCAATAGATGACAAACAAAAAGGTAAAATTATTGATGTAATTCAAGGTGGATATAAGCTTGGAGATATTATTATCAATTTTCCTAAAGTCGTTGTTGCACAATAAAAAAATATGAAAGAAGATTTTTACGAAATATTAGGCATATCAAAAAGTGCAAGTGCTTCTGAAATTAAAAAAGCATATAGAAAAAAAGCAATTCAATATCATCCTGATAAAAATCCTGGTGATAAGACTGCTGAATCAAATTTTAAAAAGGCTGCCGAGGCATATGAAATATTAAGTGATCCAAATAAAAAATCTAAATATGATCAGTTTGGTCATAGTGCATTTGATGGTGCAGGTGGATTTGGTGGAGGTGGAATGGATATGGATGATATTTTTAGTCAGTTTGGTGATATATTTGGTAGTGCTTTTGGTTCATCTTTTGGAGGATTTGGTGGAGGAGGTCAACGAGTCTCAAAAGGTTCTAATTTAAGAATACGTGTTAAATTAAATTTAGAAGAGATTATTAACGGTGTTGAGAAAAAAATTAAAGTCAAAAGAAAAGTTTTATCACCTGATTCAAAATTTTCAACATGTAATTCCTGTAACGGATCTGGTCAGGTTTCTAGAATTACAAATACAATTCTTGGCAGAATGCAATCAACGTCTGTATGTCCAACTTGTAATGGATCTGGTCAGTCAATATTGTCAAGAGCACCAGGATCTGATGCTAATGGAATGCTTAATTTTGAAGAAACAGTTTCAATAAAAATTCCTGGAGGTGTTGAAGAAGGAATGCAATTAAAAGTTTCAGGTAAAGGTAATGACTCAAATAATCAAAATGGTATTTCTGGTGATCTTCTTGTTTTAATTGAAGAATCTCAGGATGATCTTTTTACTAGAGATGGAAAACATCTTCATTATGATTTATATATAAGTCTTTCTGAAGCAGTACTAGGAATATCTAAAGATATCCATCTAATTGATGGTAAAGTTAGAATTAAACTTGATTCTGGAATTCAATCAGGTAAAACTTTAAGATTAAGAAACAAGGGTATACCTGATTTAAATGGCTATTCAAAAGGAGACTTACTTGTTCACGTCAATATATGGACTCCTAAAACTCTAAATAAAAAACAAAAAGATTTCTTTAAAGAAATGTTAGATGATGATAATTTTAAACCTAATCCTAAGAAATCTGATAAGTCCTTTTTTGAAAAAGTAAGAGACATGTTTGCGTAAATAATTTTATCTTAGATTTTGTAATATTCTTAATATGAGTAAAATACTTATAATTGAAGATGAGGAACCGATTAGAAGAGTTCTAGTAAGAATTTTAACTGAGGAAGATTCAAGCTTTGAAATACATCAAGCTTCTGATGGTAAAAAAGGTCTTGACTTAATAAAAAAGGAATCTTTTGATTTAGTTCTTTGTGATATTAAAATGCCCAAGGTTGATGGGATTGAATTGCTTCAAAGAACTAGAAAAACAAACTTAACACTTCCTTTTATAATGTTAACTGGACATGGAAATATTGAAACAGCTGTTGAATCAATGAAACTTGGTGCCTATGATTTTATATCTAAACCCCCTGATCTAAATAGACTTATCAACTCTGTAAGAAATGCACTTGAAAGAAAGGAGTTAGTTACTGAGAATAAAATTTTAAGACAAAAGGTTGCTAAAAAATATGAAATTATTGGTAATTCAGAACCTGTCATGGAAATACACGCGGTTATTGATAAAGTAGCTCAAACTGAGGCTAGAGTTTTGATTACAGGAGAAAGTGGAACTGGTAAAGAGCTTGTTGCTCATAATATTCATGAAAAAAGTACTAGAAGTAAAGGAACATTTATTGAGGTAAATTGTGCAGCTATTCCGTCTGAGCTTATTGAAAGTGAGCTTTTTGGACATCTTAAAGGTTCATTTACATCTGCCGTAAAAGACAGACAAGGTAAATTTGAAGCTGCTAATAATGGAACTTTATTTTTAGATGAAATTGGTGACATGAGTCTTGCTGCGCAGGCAAAAGTATTAAGAGCTCTTGAAGAAAGTAAGATTCAAAGAGTAGGAAGTCAAAGAGACATTAGTGTGGATGTTAGAGTTATAGCTGCTACAAATAAAGATCTTAAAAAGGAAATTGAAAATGGTAATTTTAGAGAAGATTTATATCATAGACTTGCTGTAATAATGATCGAAGTTCCTGAGTTAAGCAAAAGAAAATCTGATATACCTATACTTGTTTCCCATTTCTCTAAATTAATATCCCAAGAACAAGGTATAGAAACAAAAGAATTTAATCCAGATTCATTAAAATTACTTGAAAATTATGAATGGTCTGGAAATATTAGGGAACTTAGAAATGTAATTGAGAGATTGATAATTCTTGGTGGTAATCCAATCTCTAAGGATGATGTTAATCTTTTTGCCTCAAAAAAATAATTTCATGAGACTACTTAATTATTTGTTTTTAATAGCATTTACTTTTATAACATATTCTCAAAATTCTAATAGTGATTCAGTATTTATTAATAAGATATACGATGAGGCATTATCTAACGGTGAGTCATATGAATGGCTTGATTATCTGTCTAATCAAATAGGAGGTAGGCTTTCTGGATCCATCAATTACGATAGATCGGTAAAGTGGGCTAAAGAACAGCTAGATCTTATCAATATTGACTCAGTTTGGTTACAACCAGTGATGGTTCCAAAATGGGTTAGAGGAGCTCCTGAGTACGCTCATATAGAAACTAGACCAGGCAACAATATATCAGTTCCAATTGCTGCTCTAGGTGGTTCAATTTCTACACCTTCAATTGGTATTTTTGCTAATGTAATTGAAGTTAATAGCTTTAATGAGTTAAGAGAATTAGGTAAAGATTCAATTAGTGGTAAAATTGTTTTTTACAATCGACCAATGGATAAAACTCTAATTAATACTTTTCAAGCATATAGCGGAAGTGTGGATCAAAGAACACGAGGTGCTGCTGAAGCTGCAAAGCTTGGAGCCGTTGGAGTAATAGTTAGGTCTATGACTACAATTCTTGATGATTATCCTCATACTGGATCTATGTATTATGATGGATTAACTCTTAACGAAAGAATTCCTGCTGCTGCAATTAGTACAAACGGTGCAGAACTTTTAAGTTCAATGTTATCATTAAATCCAAAAACAAAATTCTTTTATAGACAAAATTCTAAGAATTTCCCAGATGTTTTAACTCATAGTGTAATTGGAGAGATAAAAGGTTCTGAAAAACCTGAAGAAATAATTATTGTGGGAGGACATCTGGATACCTGGGATCTAGGAGATGGAAGTCATGATGATGGAGCAGGGATAGTTCAATCTATGGAAGTTTTACGAATTTTTAAATCTTTAAACTATAAACCTAAAAGAACTATTAGAGTTGTATTATTTGCTAATGAAGAAAATGGATTAAGAGGTGGTAATAAATATGCTAAAGAATCTAGACTGAAAAATGAAAAACATTTTTTTGCACTTGAATCTGATGCAGGTGGTTTTACTCCTAGAGGTTTTAGCTTTGATACTTCAGAAAAAGAATTTAAATCAATTAAGAAATTTGAGGAATTATTTAAGGATTATGGAATGAATAACTTTTTTCTTGGAGGAAGTGGAGCTGATATTGGACCCCTTAAAGATGGTCTTGTAATTTTAGCAGGTTTAAGACCTGATTCCCAACGATACTTTGATGTACATCATGCTGCATCAGACACTTTTGACAAAATTAATAAACGTGAATTGGAATTGGGTGCAGCTGCAATGGCATCACTAATCTATCTTATGGATAATTATAAATTATAAGTATGAATTATATACTTAGTAAGTTCTCGACCTACACTAGAGAGTTTAAGTATAATATAAAGTTAGCATATCCTGTAATGATAGGTATGTTGGGTCACACTTTTGTTCAATTTGTTGATAATATTATGGTTGGACAACTTGGTACTGCTGAACTAGCTGCTATATCTCTTGGAAATAGTTTTGTCTTCATTGGAATGTCTATTGGAATTGGTTTTTCTCAAGCAATTACTCCTTTAATTGCTGAAGCTGATGGAGCTAAAAAAGATAAAGATATATCAGGAATTTTTGAACATAGTTTTTTGATATGTATAATACTTGGTCTTGTTCTCTTTTTATTAGTATTTCTAAACAGGAATCTTTTATATTCGATGAATCAACCTATTGAAGTCGTAGAATTAGCTTCACCTTATTTATTCTGGGTGTCATTCTCTCTTATATCAATAGTAACTTTTCAATCATTTAGACAATTTGCTGATGGATTATCTTTTACTAGAGCAGCAATGTACTCTACACTAGTGGGAAATATTATAAATGTAATCTTAAATTTTGTTTTAATATTTGGATTCTGGATTTTCCCTAAACTAGGTGTAGAAGGAGCTGCTATAGGAACTCTTATTTCAAGATTATGTATGCTTACATTTATAATTTTTTATTTGAAGCTTCATAAAAAGTTGTCAAAGTATATAATAAGGTTCTTTCCTACTAAAGTTGAAATTGAGAGAGTAAAAAAAATTCTATATCTAGGACTTCCTTCTGCATTACATAGTTTCTTTGAAGTAGCTTTTTTTATTTCCGCTGTGTGGATGTCAGGTTTTATTGGAAAAAATTCACAAGCTGCAAACCAAATCGCATTAAATTTATCATCTATGACTTATATGGTCGCTTTAGGAGTAGGTGTAGCAGCAATGATAAGAGTTGGAAATCAAAGAGGTATGATGAATTTTAAAAAGTTAAGAGAAGTTGCAATATCTACACTTTTATTAATAATTATAATTGATATTTTTTTCTGTTTAGTCTTTTTAATTTTTAATGACCTTCTCCCATTACTTTATCTAGATCCTTCAGACCCATCAAATTTAAACGATGTTAATGAGGTGCTAAGTATTGCATCTAAATTACTAATTGTCGCTGGAGTCTTTCAGTTATTTGATGGTATTCAAGCTGTTGTTCTTGGTGCTTTGAGAGGTATGCAAGATGTAAATAAACCTGCAATAATTATATTTTTTAGTTATGGTATTTTAGGTTTTCCTATTTCTTACTTTTTAGGTTTTCATACTTCTTTAGCTATGGTAGGAATATGGATTGGATTATTATCAGGTTTGTTTTTTTCATCATTATTTCTTTTTCTTAGATTTAATTATCTTTCAAAAAAAATAATATCAATAAATGATTGAAGAGATACTGAACCTTGATACTGAATTATTTATATATCTTAATAGCTTAGGAGCCCCAGTGTTTGACAATTTTTGGATTTTTTTATCTAATAAAGAAGCTAATATATTTTTCTATTCTATTTTATTATTCTTTTACTTTTATAATAAACGTTTAAAATTTAAATTCTCAGAATTAGTCTACCTTCTTATTTTGATCGCCATAATGATTACAATTACTGATCAAACAGCAAACTTATTTAAGGATTCCTTTCAAAGATTAAGACCTTGTTACAATGAACTGATAAAAGATTCACTTAGACTTGTTAAAGATAGTTGTGGTGGAAAATACGGTTTTTTCTCAGCACATGCCTCAAATTCATTTACACTAGCTGTTTTCTTTGGACTTTTATATAAAAAGAAGTTTAGATATCTAATTTATATTTCACTTTTATATGCCTCCCTCATTTCTTACAGCAGGATTTATCTTGGAGTTCATTTCCCATTAGATTTAATATTTGGTAGCACTTTTGGAATAATTGTAGGTATTATTACTTTTAAGTTTTATAATAAATACTTATATTTTTTCAAGCTCTTTAATAAATCTTAACCAAGTATATTTAATCTTAGCTTTTCTAATATTAGATATATAAAGTTCTTGTTTATCATTTTTAATTGAATTAAGAATTGCTATTGAAAGATCTTTGGCTGTATTATTAAAAACCTCTCCACTTTTATCTCTTTGTATTATCTCTTTTAAACCATTAATATTAGAAACAACTAAAGGAGTGTCATAAAAGTAGGCAACAGGTGTAATTCCGCTTTGACTAGCTCTTGTATAAGGTTGGACAATTAAGTCACTTGCACATACATAATCTCTTATTTTAGATGACTCTAAGAAATTATTTTCAATTATAACTTTCTTTTTTAAACCTAGTTTATTTATTTGATTTAAATATTTATCAATAGGATCATAAAATTCTCCTGCAATTATCAATTTTATATTCTCATTTTTCAAATATTTAAAGCTATTTATTAATAAATCTAATCCTTTATATTTTCTTATTAATCCAATGAAAGAGACATAATAAGAATCATCTAAGTCAAGGATTTCTTTTGCATTTTGTTTATTTTTAATTTCAGGCAAGTTTGAGTTAATTGGATGGAATAATGAAAGAACTTTTTTGTTAGTACTTAACTTAATCTGATCTCCAACATTATCTGAGAATGAAATAAAACTATTACAAACATTTACTAAAAGTTTTCTAAGAATACTTTCAAAAGGAATTTTTTCATGATTAGTCCAATTATCGATTAGACCAATAACTTTAATCTTTTTATTTAAAAATAGTCCTATAAAAAAATAAGGTAAGCAAAGAATAGGTGACCAATACCTTAATATTAAAAATTCAGGATTTAGTTTATTAACCTTTTTAGAAATTCTAATCCAATTAAATGGATTAATTGTATTAATTAATCTTCTAACTATAAAGTTCTGATTATATTTTTCATTACTATACTGTGTTTTGCCTGGAAAAATAAGATTAGGATATAATACTGAAAATGTCCAAACTTCAGTATTTATATTATTATTTATCAACTCATTGCAAAAAGAGTGAGTCGAATCAGAAATGCCCCCTCTGTAAGGATACGAAGCAGAAAAGACTAAGAATTTAATCCTTTTAGAGTTCATGATATTTTTATTCCAATGTAATCGTATTAAAGATCTCCAAATGTATTTTTTCTCGAAAGATTTGATGATCCCATCAGGTATTTATCTACATGATAAGAAGCTTCTCTTCCTTCAGAAATTGCCCATACAATTAGAGATTGTCCTCTCCTACAATCACCAGCAGTAAAAATATTATTTTTTTTTGTTTGATAGATAGAATTAGCCGATATATTACCTTTTTTGTCAAGCGTGACATTTAATTCTTTTGGTAACTTTTTTTCAGGACCAGTAAAACCTAATGCTAAAATAACTAAGTCACAATCCCATACTTTTTTAGAGTTGGGAATTTCAACAAATTGATTTTTTTCTTGATTAAACTCAACATTAACTGTTACTAGATTTTTAATGCTATTATTTTTATCACCAATAAATTCCTTTGTTAAAATACTCCATTCTCTTTCAACACCCTCCTTATGTGAAGAAGATGATTTTAATGTGAATGGCCAATGAGGCCATGGATTTTTTGAAAGTCTTTCAGTAGATGGCTTTTCAGCTAACTCAAAGTTAGTAACACTTTTTGCTCCATGTCTATTAGACGTCCCTATGCAATCTGAACCTGTATCTCCTCCACCTATAACTATAACATTTTTGCCTTTAGCATCATATTTATTAATATGTTCATCTATCTGTCCATCAACATATTTATTATTATGAGTTAAGAAATCCATAGCCTGAATAACCCCAGAAAGTTTATCACCAGGTATATCTAGTTCTCGTTTGATTGATGATCCTATGCATAGAAGTATTGCATCAAAATTATCTTCTAAATCCTTAATCTTTATATTCTTTCCTACTTCAATGTTACATTCAAATTTTATACCTTCCTGAACTAGAATGTCAATCCTTCTATCAATTATATTTTTTTCAAGTTTAAAATCTGGAATACCATATCTAAGTAATCCTCCAATTTTATTATCTCTTTCAAAAACAGTTACACTATGACCAACAGAATTTAGTTGCTGTGATGCAGCAAGTCCAGCAGGTCCAGAACCAATAATAGCAATTTTTTTTCCAGTCCTTTTAACAGGAATTTTTGGAATAATCCAATTTTCTTCAAAACCCCTTTCAACAATTTGTTTTTCAATCAATTCAATAGATACAGGGGGATCTATAATACCTAATACGCAAGAGGCCTCACATGGAGCTGGACATAATCTTCCAGTAAATTCCGGAAAATTATTAGTAGAGTGTAATGTGTCAAGGGCTTCTTTCCAGTTATTATTATAAACTAAATCATTAAAATCAGGTATTAGATTACCAAGAGGACAACCACTATGACAAAAAGGAACTCCACAATCCATACATCTAGCAGCTTGCGAATTTAATTCTGCTTCTTTAGGCGGTATTGTAAACTCCTTATAATTTTTAAGTCTTTTCCTTACAGGGATATACTTTTCGTCAATTCTTTTATATTCCTTAAAACCTTTGACTTTCCCCATTATTTTATCAGTTCATTAATTTTTTCTTGAGCAATTTTTTCTAAGGCAATTTTATATTCTTTTGGCATCACCTTAATAAAATTATATTTTTCTTTTACCCAATCAGAGAGAATCATTTTTGCTATTTTACTATTTGTATAAGAAAAATGATTTTCTAACATATTACTAATAATATCTTCATCCTGATTATTAATAGACTCAAGATCTATCATTTCCATATTAAATTCTGTTTCAGAAAACTGTTCATTTTTATAAATATAAGCTATGCCTCCACTCATTCCAGCTCCAAAATTTCTCCCTATGTTTCCAAGAACTAAAACAATTCCACCAGTCATATACTCACAACCGTGATCTCCAATGCCTTCAACTACTGCTTTTGAACCAGAATTTCTTACACAAAATCGCTCTCCTGCAATTCCATTAATATATGCCTCTCCAGAAATAGCACCATATAATGCAACATTACCAGTTATTATATTTTTCTCTGATTCAAAAGTTGACTTCTTGGGAATTCGTACACTAAGAATTCCACCTGATAATCCCTTACCAAAATAATCGTTAGTGTTACCAAATACTGTCATTTTTAGACCTTTAACTGCAAATGCTCCAAAACTTTGACCTGCTGACCCATTGAACGTTAGATTTAATGTTTCTCTTGGTAATCCTTTTTCTCCATGTAATTTTGATATCTCATTACTTAGGATAGCTCCTACAGATCTATCTGTATTCTTTATTTTAAAATCTAAATAGGTCTTGATCTTCTTATTAATAGACAATTTTGATTCTTTTAAAATTTTAAAATCTAAAACTTTTTTTAAATTATGGTCTTGAGTTTCAGTATTTCTGTAATTATAAGTGTTGTTAGAGACTGGTTTATACAATATCTTATCAAGATTTATTCCCTTAACTTTATAGTCTTCAACCCCTTTTTTTGCCTGTAATTTTTGACTTTGACCAATCATTTCTTCAACTGTTCTAAAACCAAGGTTTGCCATTATCTCTCTTAATTCTTGAGCTACAAAATACATAAAGTTAATTACGTGCTCTGGCTTACCTTTAAAATTCTTTCTTAGTTCTGGGTCTTGTGTTGCAATTCCGACTGGACATGTATTTAAATGACAAGCGCGCATCATAATGCAACCAGAGGCTACTAATGGGGCTGTAGAAAACCCAAACTCTTCTGCCCCTAAGAGGCAAGCAATAGCAACATCTCTACCAGTCTTTAGTTGACCATCACATTCAAGTACAACTCTACTTCTTAGATTATTTAAAACTAATGTTTGTTGAGCTTCTGCTAATCCAAGTTCCCATGGTAAACCTGCATGTTTCAATGAAGTTAGAGGGGATGCACCTGTACCACCGTCATAACCAGAAATTAAAATAACATCTGCTTTAGCTTTAGCAACTCCTGCTGCTATAGTTCCAACCCCAACCTCAGAAACTAATTTAACATTAATTCTTGCATCTCGATTTGCATTTTTAAGATCAAATATTAATTGAGCAAGATCTTCAATTGAATATATATCATGGTGGGGGGGAGGGGAGATTAATCCTACATATGGAGTAGAATTTCTCACCTTGGCAATTAAAGGATTTACTTTTGGACCAGGAAGTTGCCCTCCCTCTCCTGGTTTAGCACCTTGAGCCATTTTTATCTGAATTTCATCTGCATTTGTTAAATAATACGAACTAACTCCAAATCTACCCGAAGCAACTTGTTTAATTGAGCTATTTCTTGAATCTCCATTTTCATCTTTCTTGAATCTTTCAAAATCTTCCCCTCCTTCTCCTGAATTGCTTTTTCCACCAATTCTATTCATTGCAATTGCAAGATTTTCATGTGCTTCCTTGCTTATTGACCCATAAGACATAGCTCCAGTCTTGAATCTTTTAACAATTTCAGTCCATGGTTCAACTTCTTCAATAGGAATTGGGTTGTAATCAACAAATTTTAAAAGCCCCCTAATTGTCATTAATTGCTCCTCTTGTTTATTGATAAGCTCAGAGTATTCTTTATATGAGCTATAATTTTCAGTTTTTACAGAATCTTGAAGTTTTGAAATTGTATTAGGGTTTAACATATGGTTTTCCCCATCTCTTCTCCACCTATATTCCCCTCCTGTTTTAATAGAAGAGAAGTCAGGCTCTGAATTAAATGCAAATTTAACTCTTTGACTAATTTCTTTTTCAAGAACATAAAGTCCAACGCCTTCTATTCTTGTAGGTGTGTTTTTAAAATATTTATTTATAAAATTTGTTTTTAATCCTAATGCTTCAAAAATTTGAGAACCTCGATAAGAATTTAATGTAGAGATTCCTATTTTGTTCATTACTTTAAGAATTCCCTTAGCTATTGCATCATTGAAATTTGCTATAGCAGACTCTAAACTAATGCCTTTAATATATCCAGTTTTATGATGATAGCTTATTATTTCATTAACGAGATAAGGGTTAATAGCACTTGCTCCATATCCAAATAACATTGAAAAATGATGAGGTTCTCTTGGTTCAGCAGATTCAATTATAATTCCAAATTTTGACCTCTTTTTTCTATTAATCATTGTTTGATGAACAAAGGAACAAGCAAGTAAAATAGGAATAGGTGCCATCTTTTTAGAAACCTTTCTATCACTCAATATTATTATATTAATACCTTCATCAACAAACCTTTCAATTTTTAAAACAATTTCATCAAGAGCTTCTTCTATTCCATTATGACCTTTTTTAAATTCATATAAACATTCTAGGGATCTTGACTTAAACTTTTCATGATTAATATATTTAATCTTATCAAGGTCTTCGTTTGATATAATGGGATTATTAATATTTAGACTTATTGAATGTTCTTCAATAACATCGAAGATATTGTAACCTTTACCTAGTGATAAACTTGTATCAGTTATTATTTCCTCTCTGATTCCGTCTAGTGGAGGGTTTGTTACTTGTGCAAATAGTTGTTTAAAGTAATTATATACTAATTGTGGTTTTTTTGAAAGAACAGCAAGTGGAGTATCTATTCCCATAGACCCAATAGATTCCTTCCCGCTTATACTCATAGGGATTATAATCTTTTTGAAGTCTTCTTTAGTATAGCCAAATATTTTAAGCCTAACTTCAAAATCAATTTTTTCATCTGGCGTTCTATTTCCAGTGTATGAGATATCACTTAATTGTAAAACATTTTTAGTAATCCATTTTTTATAGGGCCTCTGAGTGACTATGTTATCCTTAATTTCAGTATCATTAATAATTCTACCTTCGTCCATATCAACTAAAAACATTTTACCTGGTTCTAATCTTCCATGAGACAATATATTCTCTGGATCAAGATCTACTACTCCTGTTTCAGATGACATAACCACATAACCATCTTTTGTAACTGTATATCTTGAAGGTCTTAATCCATTTCTATCTAGTAGAGCACCAATATATTTACCATCAGTGAACGGAATAGATGCAGGACCATCCCATGGTTCCATAATGCAACTATTATACTTATAAAAAGCTTTTTTTTCGTCTGTCATTGAGTTATGCTTTTCCCATGCTTCAGGAACCATCATCATCATAACTTCTGGCAAAGATCTTCCTGTCATTAGTAATAATTCGAGAACCATATC
>Ga0102887_1000433_pt1 | contig 19374 bp, 18 predicted proteins | sample Colrivmet1550B02_FD_84504 | JGI IMG/M metagenome (GOLD analysis project Ga0102887, IMG submission 84504) | Estuarine microbial communities from the Columbia River estuary - metaG 1550B-02 | ecosystem: Environmental > Aquatic > Marine > Intertidal zone > Estuary | place: USA: Columbia River...
CAATCTATTTACAGTGCCCTTAAAGGCTGGAAAAAACACCATTAGGGTAACTACGCCCTTAGATTGCCAGGGGGTATATGAGGAAGTCTTGTTTATGAGTGAAAAGCTCAGGTATTTCCCTAATCCAGTGGATAGTGAATTAAATATTACCATACCTGGAACGGATAGCGAAATAGCTATTGAAGTTTTTTCTGACAGCGGGGCAAACCTATACAGAGGGACACACAGTATAGGTGCTTCAAGAACCATACAATTACCTATGTCAAGATTTAAACCTGGACTATATATTGTTACTGGGACAGGGAAAACAGTTAATGAATCTTTTAAAGTCATAAAATTATGAGACGCATAAGCCACTATTCTACTTACACTTTTTTAGTACTCGCTTTAATGTTGTCTTGCAGTAGTGGTGGAGACGGTGATGGGATTTCGGTTACACCAACCCCAACTCCAACGCCCACTCCTGTTCCCGCACCTAGTTCCGCAACCTTAAGCCTTCCAGAAAATAATAAGGTATGTGAGACCGGGACTAACGCATCTACTACGCAAAGTACCATATTGTTTCAATGGGTGGCCGCAACTAATGCTACTGCCTATGATTTGAGAATTACCAATAGCGACACTCAGGGGGTAACGCTAATTAATAATATTGAGGGTACGCAAAGAGAGGTGACCTTAGAAAAAGGCATGCCTTATGCATGGCAGATTACTTCAAAGGCAACAGGCACCAATGAAACGGCTCAAAGTCCTGCTTGGAAGTTTTATCTGGCCGGAGATGGTGTTGAAAACTACGCTCCTTTTCCTGCAGACTTGCTATCTCCCGCTTCGGGAGGGACTGTCAGTGTAAGTGAATCTGGTAAGATAAGCTTGAGCTGGAGTGGGGAAGATCCAGATGGAGATGCTTTAACTTACAGTATTTACATGGACCAGACGGATGGATTGCAGGAGCCAATTGCGACAAATGTCTCAGAAACCAGCCTAGAGGTTGACGCAGATAAAGACAGTGTTTATTACTGGAGGGTAAAAAGTTCAGATGGAGAAAACAGTGCTTTTTCTCAGATTTATGCCTTTAGAACTGGTGCTTAATAGGCCTTTATTATTCTAGTAACGGAAGCACTCTTTCCAAAGCCATCCCTCGAGATCCTTTAATTAGGACAAGTGAAGGGTTGGATTTGAAGGGGCTGTTCTTTTGTTTGAAAGCATCAAAGTTAGGATAGCTTTCAAAAGAATGTTGGGTGTTGTGAAACAAAGCCCCTATTAAAATAATCCTATTTATTTTAGAAAGTTTTAATTGAGCTACAATAGCCTGGTGTTCTTTAGCTGCTGTTTCTCCTAATTCGAACATATCCCCTAAGACCACTATTTTGTTTTTAAGCGAAGAATGAGACAGCTCTGAGAAGTGTTTAATAGCTACTTCCATACTGCTAGGATTGGCGTTATAAGCATCTAACACGAGCATATGTGGTCCAATTTGTCTTAATTCAGACCTGTTGTTGTTTGGTTTGTAGCTTTCAATAGCATTTTTAATGTCCTGAATTGGAACATCAAAATGTCTTCCTATACTGGCAGCGATCATACAATTTGTTGCATTATACGCTCCGTATAAGGAAGTATTTATTGTAGTGTCTTGAAATTGAATTTTTACAGACGTATTGCTTTTAAGAATACTGGTTGTATAAGTGCTCTCTTGGTCTTTTCCAAATGAAATGCTATGATCGTATTGCCTTAATGCCCCGGCTTGTATGGGGTCTTCGTTGTTGTAAAGAATGGTTTTATTGTTCGCAATGAGGTATTGGTATAATTCACTTTTCCCCTTTATAACTCCTTGAACTCCTCCAAAACCCTCTAAATGTGCTTTGCCAAAATTAGTGATGCATCCAAAATCTGGCTGCGCCAATGCACAAAGAAATTCAATTTCTTTTTGGTGGTTAGCTCCCATTTCAATTACAGCAAATTCAGTCCCTTCTTTAATATTTAAAAGACTCAAGGGTACGCCAATATGATTGTTCAAATTCCCTAAGGTAGCTGAGGTGTTGTATTTCTGAGATAGCACCTTGTAAATAAGCTCTTTAGTAGTTGTTTTTCCGTTACTACCTGTCAATGAAATCACTTTAGCCTTGCAAAAATTCCTGTGGTAAGTTCCCAGTGCTTGAAGTGCTTTTAGGGCGTCTGCAACATAAATACAGCCAGGATGGTCTTTGTATTTAATAGCGTCTACAACAGCGTATAGCGCGCCATTATTTAGCGCATCTATGGCAAAATCATTGCCGTTAAACCGCTCACCGGATAAGGCAAAATAAATACTATTAGACCCAATTTTACGGCTGTCAGTGGAGACTGATTTTGTTTGTAAAAAAAGCTTGTGGAGTGCAGAAATCTCCATGAAAATTATTTAGTACGCTTGTTTTTAGGTGTCTTGTTTTGAATTTTTGATTTGCTTCCAATTCTTGACATAGCACATCTAAATCCAATAAAATCTGTGGCAATATATTGTGGTAGGAACCTTCTCTGTGCAGGATCTAGCCAAAAAGCCCTGTCTTTCCATGAGCCGCCTTTATACACCCTAACTTCATCGCTGATTAAGGTGCTTCTATATTCAGATTTGTCATAATTTCTAAGCAGTTCTCCCTCTTCATTCGTGGTGACAGTGTTTTGAGGAGCATTATACATATTTCTTTTAGGTCTGTCTTCAGACACGTTTTCGTAGTATTGCCTAGAAGAAGCTAAATCTCCATCTCTATAGCCACGGTTGTCGCTCTGTGAAAAATTAGCCCTTAGATAAGTGTCATTTTTATCTAATGGTATTTTTTCAATTTCACCAGGAAGTGTTTTTGCTATTATTTTTCCATTAGGTAAAGTTTCAAAATCTACTTCATTAGTATTTACTTTAATTTTCCCATCTTTCCCAATTGCCGCTTTATTGAAAACATTACCTCTAAAGTAATTGAAGTCACTGATTTCGTCGTCTACAATAGGTCTGTAAACATCTGCTACCCATTCTGCTACATTTCCTCCCATGCCATAAAGTCCAAAACTATTTGGCGCATGAAATTTAGTTTCAACAGTTATAGCGCCACCGTCGTCTGACCAACCAGCAATACCACCATAATCTCCTTTAGCAATTTTAAAGTTGGCCAATTGGTTTCCAACACCTCTTTTGTCTGAATTTCTGGTGTATTCACCATCCCATGGATATTTCTTTCTTCCTTTGTAGTTGTTGTATTCTCTATCTCCAGATTGTGCCTGAGCAGCATATTCCCACTCTGTTTCTGTTGGTAGTCTATAAGAAGGTAATATAATGCCGCTACTTAATTTTGCATATACAGCCACAGTGTCTTTTTGCATTCTCCCTTGAAGAGAATCTATTTGTCCGCCATAAGTAGTGCTGGGAACATTGAGGTATGTCTCTGTGTTAAAAGCAGAGGCATTACCGTCTAGAGGGGCGTATTTAGCTTCTTTTGAAAGAAAACCCTCTCTCTCCAAAATGGCTTCATTGACCCTGTTGGTTCTCCATTTTGCATATTGGTTTGCTTGTATCCAGCTCACACCAACCACTGGAAATTCACCATAAGCAGGGTGTCTAAGATAATTGATCACTAGGTCTTCATTGTAAGAAAGTCTATTTCTCCAAACCAAAGTATCTGGCAAGGCTCCGTCGTAAATACCTTTAAATTTTGGATTTTCTGGAGGGTATACTTTTTTTAAATATTTCAGGTACTCCAAGTACATGCTATTGGTCACTTCAGTTTCATCCATGTAGAAAGACTGAACATGTTGTTGGGTTGGCGTGTTGTTCCAATCCTTCATAATGTCGTCCTGGACTTTACCTTTAGTAAAAGTGCCTCCTTCTATAAAAACCAATCCTGGAGCTGTTTCTTGCTCTTTAAAAGTTTTGAAGTTGTCTATTTTCCAGCCAGTTCCTCTTGAAACTGAGCTGCTCGCTGAAGATTTCTTACAAGAGGTATTTATAAGCGTCAAAGCCATAAGGCAAAGACTAAAGTATCGATAGTTAATTTTCATAATTTCACGTTGTCCCTACAAATATAATATAGATTAAAGAGTCTAGGCAGTATTCAATAAAATATTATCTCTTTTCTGAGCTATAAAAACTAATTTTTGTCTAATTTATTGTTCTTTTGGTTAAAGTTTTTGCTTAAGTCTAAGGTAATTACATTTAAAAAGCAATTTATTGTAAATGGGCTATGCAATATAGTCACTTTCTTAGCGTTATTTTTTTAAACCATTTATGAAGTCATTTTTTGTTGCACTTTTTGTTTTTTTAGGATTTACTAGGGCTTTGTCTCAGGAACAAAATTCTGTGATAACCACAGCGGTACCCTTTTTAAATATCGCTTCAGATGCCCGTTCTTCAGGAATGGGTGATGTTGGTGTGGCTACAGCTCCAGATGCATTTTCCATGCAATGGAACGCTTCTAAATATGTTTTTTCTGTTGCAAATTCAGGAATTGGTTTGGGATATACACCTTACTTAGAAAGTATTATTTCTGATATAGCGCTCTTAAGCGGATACTATTTTAAAAAACCTACGGACCGATCAGCTTTTTCCATAGGATTGCGGTATTTTACTTTAGGCGATATAGAGCTCAGGCAGTTTGCTTCAGATCCAGGAATGATTACAAAACCCAATGAAATAGCTGTAGATGGAAGTTACGCATTAAAGTTGTCTCCAAGAATGAGTATGGGGGTGGCTGGACGTTTTATTCGATCTGATTTAAAATTCCCACAAGAGGCCAGTATAGACAGTAGGGCTGCAAACAGTTTTTCTGTAGACGTATCTGCATATTATCAGGGAGATTTTAAATCTTTTCCAGCCTTTGACGGTAGGTGGAGGTGGGGATTAAATATCTCAAATTTGGGTCCCAAAATTGCTTATGACGCTAATGGTCAGGAAGATTTTTTACCGTCAAATTTAGGACTTGGGATAGGCTACGATTTTGCGTATAGTCCTAACAGTGTTTTGGCATTATCTATTGATTTAAATAAATATTTGGTGCCAATGCCCCAAGATTATAATGAAGATGGAGTATTAGACAGTGCAGACTTGGCTGAATTTCAACAAATAGATTTTGTGAGTGGTATATTGGATTCTTTTTCAGATGCACCAGGAGGTTTTTCAGACGAACTCAAAGAGTGGCGTTTAGGGCTTGGTTTGGAGTATACCTTGAGAAAGATATTCATGCTCAGAACAGGGTATTTTACAGAATCGAAATTTACAGGATCTAGGCGGTTTTTTACCTTAGGTTCAGGTGTTACAATTAAAAGTTTTCAAATAGATTTGTCGTATCTTTTTTCTATATCGCAAATTAGAAATCCATTGGAAAATACCCTGAGATTTTCTTTTTCATTTAACTCCCCTAATTAGTTTATTTATGCCTAAGCAGACCCATACTTTTGAATATACTATTTATGAAACCCTTGAGGAATTAAGCCCTTCTTTTCAATCATTAATGCAAGAGGCTGTTTTGGCTAGAGCAAATGCATACGCTCCTTATTCAAATTTTAATGTAGGGGCGTCTGTTTTACTAGAAAACGGACTGATTATAAGAGGGAACAATCAAGAGAACGCCGCCTATCCTTCAGGACTGTGCGCAGAACGCGTTGCTATTTTTTATGCCTCCGCACAGTATCCAGGTGTTTCTATCAAAGCCATTGCAGTGACCGCTAACACCCATTTGGATCCATCTGAAACACCTGCATCTCCTTGCGGAAATTGTAGACAAACCCTTGCAGAATACGAGCAGAAGCAGTCAACTTTAATTCCAATTATTTTTATGGGGGCTAGTGGGAAAATTGTGTGTTGCAACAGTGTTTTAGACTTACTTCCCTTCGCTTTTAGCAGTAAATACTTAAAATAAATTCCAGCCTTATTTATATTTAAACAGTTGAATAATAATCTATTGTGTCATTTAAAATACCAATTGGTATTTTAATGCTGCTTTTGTGTTATCTTTTTAATCAATCTTTTTTGCAGAAGCCATTTTATCTGTATTTTTGCTTTCCATCCAACGGAATACATATAAATATAAGTATATGAAAAAAGTAACAAAAGAGGTATACCTTAAGTGGTATGAAGACATGCTGTTCTGGAGAAAGTTCGAGGACAAATTAGCTGCCGTTTACATCCAGCAAAAAGTAAGGGGTTTTTTACACCTTTATAATGGTCAAGAAGCTGTACTAGCCGGTTCATTGCACGCAATGGATTTGAGCTGTGACAAAATGATCACTGCTTACAGAAACCACGTTCAGCCCATAGGTATGGGAGTAGATCCCAAAAAAGTAATGGCTGAATTATTTGGAAAAGTAACAGGTACCTCTAAAGGTATGGGTGGCTCCATGCACATTTTTTCTAAAGAGCACCGTTTTTATGGTGGTCACGGAATTGTAGGTGGTCAAATTCCATTGGGTGCTGGTCTGGCTTTTTCAGACAAGTATTTTAAGCAAAATGGGGTAACGCTTTGTTATATGGGAGATGGTGCAGTAAGACAAGGATCTTTGCACGAGACGTTTAACTTGGCTATGTTGTGGCAATTACCCGTAGTTTTTATCTGTGAAAATAACGGCTACGCTATGGGAACCTCTGTTGCGAGAACATCCTACAGTACAGATATTTGGAAACTGGGTCTTGGTTACGAAATGCCATGTGGTCCGGTAGATGGAATGGATCCTGTTAAAGTTGCAGAAGAAGTAAGTAAGGCAGTGGAGCGCGCCAGAAGTGGTGGTGGGCCAACGTTTTTAGAAATGAAAACTTACAGATATAGAGGGCATTCTATGTCAGATGCACAGCATTACAGAACCAAAGATGAGGTAGAGGAGTACAAGAAAATTGACCCTATCACTCAGGTTCTCGATGTGATTAAGAAGAAAAAATACGCTACTGACGCTCAGGTCAAAGCGATTGATAAAAGGGTTAAAGACCTAGTGAAAGAATGTGAAGACTTTGCGGAGGCTTCAGATTACCCACCAGTACAGCAATTGTACGACATGGTGTACGAACAAAAAGATTATCCATTTTTACCACATAAATAAGAGATATGGCAATAGTAGTAAATATGCCCAGGCTGAGTGATACCATGGAAGAAGGTACTGTGGCAAAATGGTTAAAGCAAGTTGGAGACGTTATTTCTGAAGGAGATATTCTAGCAGAAATAGAAACCGACAAAGCCACCATGGAATTTGAATCTTTTAATGAAGGTACTTTACTTCACATAGGCATTCAAGAAGGAGACGCTGCCCCGGTAGATGCGCTTTTAGCCATTATTGGAGAAAAAGGAGAAGACATTAGTGCCTTGTTATCTGGTGGTGCTCCAGCAGCCCAAGAGGCTTCTGAGGCCAGCGCAGCCGAAGCAGCCGTTTCAGCAGCAGAAGTAACCGCTCCAGTAGTAGTCGCGACTGCCACAGCTACGGCTTTGCCGGAAGGAGTTATTGTAGTGAATATGCCAAGACTTTCAGACACTATGGAAGAAGGAACGGTAGCTACATGGCTTAAAAAAGTAGGAGATGTTATTGAAGAAGGAGATATTTTAGCAGAAATAGAGACAGACAAAGCCACTATGGAATTTGAGTCTTTTAATGCTGGAACACTTTTACATATTGGTATAGGTGAGGGCGAAGCTGCTCCGGTAGATTCCTTATTAGCTATTATTGGCCCTAAAGGGGCCGATATCTCAGCAGCACTCAATCCAGTAGCTGCTCCAGTAGCTGCTAAAACAGTTGCAACCGCTCCAGTAGCGGTAAATGACACAGCAGCTGCGCCAGTTGCAACTCCAACGCCAAAAGCTCCAGTAGCAGACGCTACTGCGGTCAATGCATCTGTTCAGACAGGAAGAATTTTCGCATCGCCTTTGGCAAAAAAATTAGCCAAAGAGAAAGGAATTTCTTTGTCAGAAGTGAAAGGGACCGGAGAGCAAGGGAGGATTGTAAAAATTGATATAGAACGTTTCACCCCTGCAGCAGCACAAGCAATTGAGACTACTTCAGCAACTGCTTCAGCCCAGGCACCAGTAATGGCTGCTGGCGAAGAGCATTACACAGAGGTTAAAAATTCTCAAATGCGTAAGGTAATTGCCAAGCGTTTAGGGGAGTCTAAGTTTTCAGCACCTCATTATTATTTAACCGTTGAGGTAGCTATGGACAACGCTATGGCGTCTAGAGCTCAGATCAATAGTTTGCCAGACACAAAAGTATCTTTTAATGATATGGTTTTAAAAGCGTCTGCTATGGCACTTAAAAAACACCCACAAGTTAACACGACTTGGCAGGGAGACACTACCCGTTTTAACAGTCATGTTCACATGGGTGTTGCGGTAGCGGTTCCAGATGGTTTGGTGGTGCCTGTAGTTCGTTTTGCAGACCAACAAAGTCTGTCTCAAATTGGCGCTGCAGTAAAAGACCTGGCTGGAAAAGCAAGGGACAAGAAATTAACTCCTGCTGAAATGGAGGGAAGTACTTTTACAGTGTCTAACCTAGGTATGTTTGGTATTCAAGAATTTACCTCTATCATAAACCAACCCAATTCTGCTATTTTATCTGTAGGCGCAATTGTTCAGAAGCCTGTTGTAAAAGAGGGCGCTATAGTGGTTGGAAATACTATGAAAATTACTTTGGCTTGTGACCACAGAACTGTGGATGGTGCTACGGCAGCAGCCTTTTTGCAAACATTACAAGCATTTTTAGAAAACCCAGTAACAATGTTGGCCTAGGATTTCTTAAATATTTAATCTATTTAGCCCGGCTCCGCCGGGCTATTTTTTTTAATAGCGGTTTGTAGCGGCAGCTGATTCTAATTTTATTTGGTTTTTTGCAGCGGTTTCAGGGTCCGTATTGCAGCTTATCAGGGACGTTAATTAGTGGCGTAATATTCGGGTTGTTTCCCTTGAATTACCTAAATTTACTTGGCGTCAATTCGCTATAAAACATCCTATTTTTTGAAAATCACAGACCAAATAAAAGCGCCTATTGAACAAGAAATGATTCTTTTCGAAGAGAAGTTTTTTCAGTCTATGAGTTCAAAAGTAGCCTTGCTCAACAGGATTACTTATTATATAGTCAATAGGAAAGGGAAGCAAATGCGTCCCATGTTTGTATTTTTAACAGCAAAAATGCTTTCTGGTGGCAGCGTTCAGGAACGTACTTATCGCGGTGCATCTGTTATAGAGCTTATTCATACGGCCACTTTAGTGCATGACGACGTGGTAGATGGTTCAGACAAACGGCGCGGTTTCTTTTCAATTAACGCCCTTTGGAAGAATAAAATTGCCGTATTGGTGGGTGATTATTTACTCTCAAAAGGTTTGTTGCTCTGCATAGATAACGATGACTTTGATCTCTTAAAAATAATATCTGTTGCCGTTCGAGAAATGAGCGAAGGAGAGCTGTTACAAATTGAAAAAGCCAGAAGGTTAGACATTACTGAAGAAGTGTATTACCATATTATCCGCCAAAAAACGGCTACACTCATAGCAGCTTGCTGCGCATTGGGCGCGGCTTCTGTAAGCCCTGGATCTGAAGAGGTGGAAAAGATGCGGGAATTTGGAAGCCTTATAGGCATGGCTTTTCAAATTAAAGATGACTTGTTTGATTATGGCACAAAATCTATTGGAAAACCTACTGGGATAGATATTAAGGAGCAAAAAATGACCCTTCCATTAATTCACGCTTTGCAACAAGCAGACCCAGATCAAAAAAGATGGATGATCAATACAGTGAAAAACCACCATACAGACAGAAAAAGGGTACATGAGCTAATTGCGCTTGTCAAAGCACTCGGAGGTCTTTCATATGCTACTACGCAGATGAATGCCTATAAAGACCAGGCCCTTGAATTATTGGCAGGCTATCCAGACTCAGTCTATAAAAACGCTTTAATCACTATGGTTCGTTTTGTGGTAGAGCGAGAAAAATAATTATTTTATTTTGTCACCTTTTTAAGCTTTCAGCGTCTTTAAGATAAAGCTGTTTAATTCTTTTGAAAATAATTCCAATATACACTACTGAAAAACAACTCGTTGAAGGTGTCTTGGCAGAACATCGTACAGCCCAAAAAACGCTTTACGATCGATTTTCTCCTAAGATGTACGCTATTTGTTGTAGGTATTTTAGAGATCAATCACGTGCAGAAGACTTACTCATGGAAGGTTTTTAAAGGTATTTGGTAAGCTACACACCTTTTCTTTTAACGGCAGTTTTGAAGGCTGGATGCGAAAAATATTCGTTAGAATTTGTTTGGATGAGCTTCGTAAAAATAACAGTTTTAATTTTTCAGATTCCGGTACTTTAGAAATTGAAGCCCCAGATTCTGTCGTTTTGGAATTGCCTGAGGCTGAAACACGGCCATCCTTAGAATATTTATTGCATGAGGTAAATTCCTTGCCTTTAAATTACAGCTTGGTTTTTTCCCTTTATGTATTGGATGGTTATTCACACCATGAAATTTCAACTGAACTGGGTATTTCTGTGGCTGCTTCAAAAGTACAGTTGAGCATGGCCAGAAAAACATTACAACAACGCCTTGAATCTTTTAAAACAAGCCAGCATGGAAAAAAATAATTTAGAAAAGTATCTCAGCGATCAGGCCCAAGACATGGAAACAATGCCTAGAAAGCTTGTTTGGGAAGCCCTTTCTAAACAATTAGATGGGGTAGCGCAACAACAGGATGTAGTCAACAATCCAAAGGCTAAAAAAGTGGCCCATAAAGCACCCCTTAGAAAGTGGGCGTTAGCAGCCATGGTTGCGGGATTACTACTCAGTCCTTTTGTGTGGAATTTAAGGACAACTCCAGCAGCTATAGTGAATACGCATTCAACTACCCCTACTATTGGAGTGACAGGAGCAACCATTAAAGCCCCTTCTTTAGTGGTGTCTAATAGCGCGCAACAGTTGATTTTGGAGCAGGGTATTGACCATTCTACTGCTACTAAAGTGGTGGCTAAAAAAACACTTTCTACCTCTAGTGCTGATTTGAGATTAGCGCAAGAACAAACCCTTTCCTCAGTTTTGCCTAATATGCACGACCCATCCGATGTAGAAGAGGGTTTGGCAGTTGTTTTACCTCCTGAAATGGAGGAGTATGCTCCATTTAAAAAGAGCGACTTGGATAATGAAATAACGGTATTATTGGCTCATGCAATTACTGAAATGCATAAAAACCCACAAGAAGCCATAGCGCTTTCTAAAGGTCTGATGGCCCAAGACAGTGCCTATTTGGCGGTGGCTAATGAGTTGTTGTTTGAAGTAGAAAAAGACCTTAATACCACTTTTAGGGCTAAGGTCATTCAAGAGTTAAAGCTGAATGTGATTAAACTGTCACAGTCCATGGCTCAGACCCCCAATAATTAATCACCGAAGACTTATATAAATGACTAAAATAAAACCAATGACAACACAAGTAAAATGGAATAAATTGCATCAATTTAAATGCCTGCAGCGCATTGAGCTGTTTTCTCTAAAAATGGTGCTTTTTGCCCTTATTTTCGGAGCAATGCCTTGTAGTTTTGCACAAGATAAAGTAAGCGATTATCCTATCACAGACGTAGAAAATGCCGCTTATACTGAAACCAAAATTGCCGCCCTAGAAAAAAAGAAAATAGCTGTTGCGCAAACAGAAAAGGAGGCTTTGAAAATTACTGTGTTGGAGATTGAGAAGCGTTTAAAGCGAGGAGAAATTAGTGCGCAGACTGCAGCTGAGCTCAAAAGAGAGGCAGCTAGTTTGCGGGCACAAAATATTGAGGCCAGAACAGCTATTATTGATTTAGAGATTGCCTTATTAAAACGCAATAACGGTCAGATTGCTAAAATAAAAACAAGCGCCTCTGATTTAGAAGAAGGGGTTGGTTTTTCGGTTAATGTGAATGGCAAACCACTTATCTTATTAGAGGACAAGGACCTGCAATACGACATTAGAACCTATTCGGATTTAGTTATTTCTATGGGGATTAATAATTTGGTCAATTTTGACAAAGAGGTAACTGGAATGGAAGATTTTGATTTTCAACTGGGAGGCAGTAGGTTTTTAGAGATTGGTTGGGAATGGCGCACCCGGTTGGTGCAGAGTAATTTTGTGCGGTTAAACTATGGGGTGAGTTTTCAACTTAATGGGCTCCGTCCTAAAAACAATCAGTATGTTTCCGTAGACCAGGGTGTAACTAGCTTGCAAAGCTTTGAGTATGAACTCAGGAAATCTAAGTTTAGGGTAGATAATTTGGTGTTTCCTATGCATTTAGAGTTTGGTGCCTCAGATAGGATGGTGACTAAAAATAAAATGAGATACAGTATTTATAATTCGTTTAGAATAGGTATTGGTGGCTATGCAGGGGTTAATTTAGGGAGCAGACAAAAATTAAAATACACCCTCAATGGAGAGCGTATTAAAGAAAAATTCAAACAGGGTTATGACGTTACAGACATAGTTTATGGAATTAGTGCCTATGCTGGAAGGTGAGGCACTCAGATTTACGCCAAATACGATCTTAATCCTATGTTTGGCGGTGGCACTATTGCGGGAAATAATTTGTCTTTAGGACTGAGGTTTGACTTGTAATTATATTTGAATACTATAGCAGTTTATAAGCCGCTTGCCTAAATGGCAAGCGGCTTTTTTTATTCCTTTTTAAAGCGGTCTTTATTTGTTACTTTTATGGACTAAATGCATTTGAATTGATTTCAAAGAATACCATAGATAAAGTTTACGAAACCGCTAGAATTGAGGAAGTCATTGGCGACTTTGTTCAATTAAAAAAATCGGGGGCTAATTATAAGGGACTCAGTCCGTTTACAGAGGAGCGCTCTCCGAGTTTTATGGTTTCTCCTGTAAAACAAATTTGGAAAGATTTTTCTAGTGGCAAGGGTGGTAATGTGGTGGCATTTGTCATGGAACACGAGCACTTTACCTATCCTGAAGCCATTAGGTATTTGGCTAAAAAATATCAAATTGAGATTGAGGAAACCATTCAATCCGACGAGCAAAAGGAGGCCGCCAATGAAAGGGAGAGTATGTATTTGGTGTCTGAATATGCAGCGCGTTATTTTTCGGAAGTCCTTTTGACATCGGCCGCAGGCCAAGCTATAGGGCTTTCTTATTTTAGAGAGCGCGGTTTTACGGATGAGACCATAAAGAAATTCGAACTGGGCTATTGTTTGGATGAATGGGATGGTTTTACCAAATCTGCTATTGAAAATAAATACGATATAAAATACCTTGAAGCAACAGGACTGACTATTGTGAAACCGACCAATGAGCAGGCCACGGCCAAAACTTTTGATCGCTTTAAAGGGAGGGTCATGTTTCCCATTCACTCTATGAGTGGTAGGGTGCTTGGTTTTGGAGGTAGGATTTTAACGCAGGATAAAAAAGCAGCCAAGTATTTAAACTCACCAGAGAGTGATATTTACAATAAAAGCAAAGTGCTTTATGGAATATATATGGCCAAGCAAGCCATTGCCAAGCAGGACAATTGTTATTTGGTAGAAGGCTATACGGATGTGATTCAAATGCACCAGTCTGGAATTCACAATGTAGTGTCTTCTAGCGGAACGGCACTTACTTCGGATCAGATTAGGCTTTTGAGCCGCCTGACTAAAAATATTACGGTACTCTTTGACGGAGATGCTGCCGGATTGAGGGCTTCTATAAGGGGGATTGACCTTATTTTAGAGCAGGGGATGAATGTGAAAATTTGCACTTTTCCTGAAGGTGAAGATCCAGATAGTTTTTCTAAAAAACATGCTCTAGAGCTGCTCACAGAGTATTTGGAGACTAATTCGCAAGATTTTATACAATTTAAAGCGTCTATCTTGGTTAAAGAGGCGGCCAATGACCCTGTGAAAAGGGCAGAAACCATTCGAGATATTGTTGGGAGTATTGCTAAAATACCAGATGCTATACAGCGAGAAGTCTATTTGCAGTCTTGCGCACAAATTATGGACATTTCTGAGCAAGTGCTTTACAATACCCTGGCGCAAGTTTCTAAAACAGCGGCCAGTGCTAAGGGAGTGCTCCAAAAAAGCGGGGGTGTCCCTGAAGAACGTTTTAAAGTAGTTAAGCCAGAAGCCCCTGAGGTAGAAAAACTTAATGTTCAGTGGGTGCTAGAGAAGAAAATCATTGAAATTTTGTTGCTTTATGGAAATCATAAGGCCACATTTGAAGACTTAATTTTAGCCTCTAACGAGGCTGGAGAATTGGTTTTAACGCCTAAAAAGGTAGAGCAAAAAGTTTTTGAAAAGGTGTATTTGGATTTACAAGAAGACGAAATTGAGCTCACGCAGGACCATTTTAAAGGGATTTATTTTGAACTTATAGCCTCTTTTAATCAGTCAGAAAATTTTGACCTGCCAGTTTTTATTAGAAACCAATCAGAAGAACTTTCTGCGTCCATATCTTCCATTCTAATGGAGGAGGAGAAGTATGTGCTTGGGCAGTGGGAGAAGAAAGATATTTTCCCAAAAGACAAGGCTTTGGGGGTGTCTCAATTGGTGACAGAAACCATTTTGAGTTTGAGGTGTTTTTTGATTAAAAAGCGGATGGGGGTCATGCAGGAAACGACCAGAGATCAAGAAAAAGACCACCAAGAAGTAAAGGAAGAATTGGTCTCCTACCTGCAGTTGTATGCCTTGTTAAATAAAAAATTAAACAGGGTACTTTCTTAGTGCCTCAATGGGGCAAAGCCATGGGGTTGTGCGGAATTATTGAATTAATACAGCTGTAAGGCTTTAGCATGTTGCAGCATGTCTACAATATTAGTGACATTCAGTTTTTTCATGAGCCTAGATTTATAGGTACTCACCGTCTTTTCATTAATATCTAATCCACCGGCAACTTCTTTATTTTTCTTCCCTGAAGCCAGTAATTTTAATACCTCAATCTCTCTGGAAGACAGTTTTCTAAACGCAGATTTTTCTTTATCTCCTGATTTTTCTTTTTTGAGTTGTTCTGATAATGCGTGGGTGAGGTATATTTTCCCCTCCTTAAGCTGCGTAAGCGCAGTGAGTATCTGATCTATTCTTGCTGTTTTAGAAAGGTAGCCGCAAGCGCCTGCTCTTATGGCACTTAGGGCATAAACTGTTTCTGATTGGCTGCTAAAAATAAGTACTTTAATGTTTGGGTTTATTTCCTTAAGCTTTCTAACAGTGGCAATTCCATTGATTTCAGGAATGTCCATCTCCAAAATTACAATATCGGGCGTTTGTTTTTCTACAGCTGTAAAAAGTTGGGTGGTCGTTGCAACGGCATCTTGTAGCTGAAACTCCTCAGCACTGTTCACTACCATACTCAGACCCATCCTTAATATAGGATGTGCATCTGCAATAAGAATTTTTATCATGGTTAATTTTTCTTAAGATTTGGGATTCTTGAAAAATAGTATACATTAAATGTATAAAAAAATCACATGATATAGGTAAATTCCTACAATTTATTCAAATTAATGTACCCTAGAGCAAAAACTTATGTCTGCTCTGTTGGAGCCAAAATAGATTTTTTTAGAGTGGTCTAAAAGAAACAAAAAGGTTTAAAGAGACAAAAAGGCTTAAAGAAACTCTTTTGGAATCTCACAGACTGGAATAGGATTCATTTTGTGTTGGTTGGCATGGTTTAATCTGGTGTATATCTCATACACTGTAGCTTCTCTTCCTTTGAAGTCTGTCTCCTTTTTTCCTTTGTCTTGCATATCCATGGCCCATTCTAATTCAGGGTAGCTGGCGCCTATTTGGTCTTCATCTGTTCTGTTGTCTCCCCAAAGGCCGTCTGTAGGGGCTGCCGTTAAAATGTCTTCATTAATTCCTAGTGTTTTTCCAAGGGCAAAAACGGCTGTTTTTAGCAGGTCTGCAATGGGACTTAGATCTACCCCTCCGTCTCCGTATTTGGTGTAGAATCCAACACCAAAGTCTTCTACTTTATTACCCGTTCCTGCCACCAAATAGCCGTGTAATGCAGCAAAGTAATACAAACTTGTCATTCTCAGTCTGGCCCTTGTGTTGGCTAGGCTCATAAATTGATCTTCTTCGTTTTTTACAGCTGGAAATGCCTGAACTAGGCTGTCAAAAACTGGGGTGAGCGGCACTGTTGTCTTAGTGGTATTGGGGTAATTTTCTTGTAACCACAACACGTGTTTACTGGCCCGATCTGTTTGGTTTTTTGCCTGATGGATGGGCATGTCTAAGCATAAAAGGGGAAGTCCTGTTTTGGCACAAAGTGTAGCGGTTACCGCAGAATCAATTCCGCCGGAAACTCCTATGACAAATCCTTTAGCACCTGCTTTTTGAGCGTATTCCTTAAGCCAATTTACTATGTGATCAATGATTTTTTCTGTTTGCATAAGGGGTGGTTTTGTTTAAAAACGACTAACTTTGAGCCATAAAATTAAGCCCTACTTTGAGAATAATAAAGCAAAAGACCAATTCTTTTTCTCTTCGCGTACTCCTGGTGTTTATGTGTGGTGTTTTTTTAGCCTCGTGTGCGAATGACAGCAGTCTTGAAAGTGAAGTAAAAGCATTAGAAACGGATCTAAAAATACACCGATTTGACCTTGAATTTGGGCAGGGTAATGTGGCAGATTTTGATCGATTAAGAGATAAATACCCTTTCTTTTTTCCCAGCCAAACTCCGGATAGTATATGGAAATTTAAGTTACAAGACACTGTTGAAAAGCAAATTTCTAGAGAGATAAATCGTGTTTTTGGAGATTTCAAAACCACTGCCACTGAACTGTCCCATCTCAACGCTCATTTCAACCAGCTTTTAAGCCAAGAGTTGGGTCTTACTCAAACGGCCCTACAGACCCCAGAAGTGTACGCCTTAAGCACCTTGTCTTCAGGCTTAGACATTCAAAATAGGGTGGTGGTTGCAGACAGCATGTGGCTGATTGCTTTAGACCATTATTTGGGCCCTCAGCACGAGTATTACAAATCATTTCCTTCCTATATAAAACAAGATTTAGATGCCAAATATTTAGTCTCTGACATGTCTGCTGCACTAATGGCTCCTTTTGTGTCTGGGAATACGAATGGGTACTTTTTAGATAAAATGGTGATTGAGGGTAAAAAAACATTTCTTCAAACCCTTGTTTGGCCCCACGCTACAGAGGCCCAGCACTTAAAATACAGTGAAGCCCAATACGAATGGGCTGTAGCAAACGAAGCACAGGTGTGGCGTTATTTTATGGAGCGGGAATACCTTTACAGTACAGACACTTCATTGGAGTACCGCTTTTTATTTCCTGCACCCTTTTCTAAATTTCAGCTGGCTTTAGACCGGGAATCTTCGCCAAGAATTGCACAGTTTATAGGCCTTCAAATGGCCAAAGCCTATTATAAAAAGCACGACAAGAATTTACAAAAACTCCTTGAAGTTTCTTCAATAGATTTATTGAAAGAGGCTTCCTATAAACCCAAGAAATGAGTCAAAAAACCCACACTTCAGAAATTATTTTAAAAGTTACTTTAGACGAAAACCAAGTTCCTGAAAAATTGCAATGGACTGCAGAAGACGGAGGCGTAGATAAAGAAGACGCTAAAGCCATGATGCTTTCCGTTTGGGATAGTGAGAACAAAGAATCCCTTAAAATAGACCTTTGGACTAAAGACATGCCCGTAGATGAAATGAAAATATTTTTCCACCAAACTTTAGTGGCAATGTCTGACACTTTTTTGAAAGCCACTCAAGATGAAAAAATGACAGCAACCATGCGTGAGTTTTCTGATTATTTTGCTGAAAAACTAGAGATTAAAAAGGGATCCTAAGGGTTAAAGCTTACAGAAAATCTTTGATTAAAGACAAAGCCGTTGCGGTTTTCAGTTGACTCTTTAAGCAAACACCTTTTATTTTTGCGCTTTAAAGTACGCTTCGTTTATAGCGCCAATATAGCCCAATAATTCTTCTTTGCCCAAATGCTTAGAAGATGAGGTAATAAAGTGTTCCGGGGCTAGTTCGAAAATTTCTTCAGTGAGCTTTTCGTTATAGGCCTTAGTATTGGCCTCGATAATAGCAGGTTTTAGCTTGTCTGCTTTGGTGAAAATAATGCAAAATGGAATTTCATTTTCTCCCATCCACCTCATAAAATCAAGGTCTACTGGCTGTGGCTCGTGTCTAATGTCTACAAGTACAAAGGCACAAACAAGTTGGGTTCGTTTTAAAAAGTATTCTGTAATGTATTTTTGAAAAGTCTTCTTGTCTCTTTTAGATACCCTGGCGTATCCATAACCAGGTAAATCTACTAAAAACCAATTTTGATTGATTTTAAAGTGGTTTATAAGCTGTGTTTTTCCAGGTCTTCCAGATGTTTTTGCCAAGCTCTTTTTTGAGGTAAGCATATTGATCAATGAAGATTTCCCCACATTTGAACGCCCAATAAAAGCGTATTCAGGAATAGGGTCTTTGGGGCATTTTTCTACATGAGCGTTGCTCATTACAAATTCTGCGGAAGTAATTTTCATGAATGCTTTTTTCTGTGTGATAATTGGCTTTTAAGCGGGTTTAAAACCCCCTAGCCACCAGCCAGTTCTCCAATAGTGTATTGAAGGTGTCTGGGTGTTCCATCATGGGTGCATGACCGCATTTTTCAATCCAAAACAGGTCTGAATCAGGAAGCAATGCATTAAATTCATCTGCAACATTCGGAGGGGTCACGCCGTCGTTTCTTCCCCAAATAATACAGGTAGGTGTTTTCATCAGGGGTAAATCCTTAGACATATTATGTCTAATAGCACTCTTCGCAATGGCCAATGTTTTCACCAGTTTTACCCTGTCATTAACAGTAGCAAAAACTTCGTCAACAATCTCTTTGGTTGCCACAGCAGGATCGTAAAAAACCTCCTCTGCTTTTTTCTTGATAAACTCGTAATCTCCTCTTTTAGGGTATCCGTCACCCATGGCACTTTCATAAAGGCCAGAACTTCCAGTAATCACTAAGCCTTTCACAATCTCAGGATCCATCTTGGTTTCCAATAAGGCAATATGACCGCCCAATGAATTCCCCACAAGGATCACATCTTTGAGGTTTAAATGCCTTAAAAACTCATCTACGTAAACGGCAAAGCTTTTAACAGTAGTCTTTAGGAGCGGCATGTCATAAATAGGTAATTCTGGAACAATGACCCTATAACCTTTCTCAGGAAAGTAATCCATAACGCCTTGAAAATTACTTAGCCCGCCCATGAGTCCGTGTAATATGACTATAGGTGCGCCATCTCCTAGGGATACGTATTGGTATTTTCCGTCTTTAATGATTGGGTGTGTCATGACTTGGTTTACGCCTAAGTTGTCAAATATAGGTATTTCATTTAAATACCAATAGCTGCTTTTTCTTGGCTTTGGATGTGTTGCTGAATATAGGCTTTTATCTTTTTTTCGCTAGAAGTAAACA
>Ga0102887_1000435_pt1 | contig 19352 bp, 20 predicted proteins | sample Colrivmet1550B02_FD_84504 | JGI IMG/M metagenome (GOLD analysis project Ga0102887, IMG submission 84504) | Estuarine microbial communities from the Columbia River estuary - metaG 1550B-02 | ecosystem: Environmental > Aquatic > Marine > Intertidal zone > Estuary | place: USA: Columbia River...
AAACTATAACTGGGCTGAAGTTGCACACCATCACTATATGGTTGAAAATTATGTCAATAGAATAGCTAGTGTCTTACGAGCGCTAGACAACAACAACTATCCTTTGAGTCATTATATGGCATATGGATGGGATGGGCTTACTAACTATGGCTATACGTCAACCAGACTAACCGACGCTGAAAACACAGAAAATCAAAATTTAAGAGCTATAGCAGATATTAATAGCACTTTTTGTAATTAAAACATCATGAAGAAAGTATTTATATTATTTATTGTTTTATCAATTGTTAGTTGCAAGAACACTAATAATAATGAAATTATCGCATTTATGATTGATAAAAAAGCAAGGCCTCTGCCACCGCCACCGCCCATAAATGACACCACAACAACAGTTATTAGTAAAAAGGTAATGGATTCTTTATTTAAAATAAAACTTAAAGTGGCAGTATATCCAAAACTAGATGAGCTATCAAAAGCTAGCCTTAAACATAAATTATCAGACCGATATAATAAAATATTTAAGGATTCTATTTTAAAACCTATCAGCATTGATTTGAACGGGATCTATAGCAATAAGGGACACAACATTATACTTGCAGACACTACTGAAGTGAAGAAATCTAAAGATTTTAAGGATTTTGATCAATTATTTTGGTTTTCAAACTTTTATTTTAGTGAGGACAAACAAAGAGTTCTTTTTTCGCTTGGTATAAGCAGAAGTCGATTAGCTGGAAGCAGTGCACTTTATGTATTAAAAAAAGAAGAAAATACATGGGTTACTGAGTATTTTAAAAATCTTGAAATTTGGTAATCTAACTCAGTATGCGAATAATCTATTTAAATATTTTGATTATTCTACTAATTTCTAGTTGCAAATCAACGGAAAAGGATTTAGAGATGGAGGTTATTTCTCAAATGTATCAAAATGTACATCCTTTTTTAAACGATCAACAGTATATTGATACATTGGCAGATTTTGATTTTTCAATTGAACAATTTTACACTTGTCTAGCATATACAGGGCTTAACGGAACTGTTGGGCAAGCCAACTTTTTAAGCATTTCAGAGAACTCAAATAATTATAATTCAAGCTATTATGATGTTAGAGCAAATTCCACAAAAGAACCTAACTGTGACTAATTATGAGAAACTATATACTATTATTTCTAACTCTTTCAATTTTTTTAAATTGTTCATCTCAAGTTCAAGAAAAGGACACAATTTACATAACTTTTGATTCAAATAATGAAGGCATGAGCAAGAATGTTATCCCAAAAGAAAAGTTAACAAAAAATAATGCCACACCTGTTGATGATTCTTTTGTGTATATGATTGATGAAAAAAATGAAGGACATCTTTATGAATTTGCATACGAATTTTCCCATTTTAACTGGAGTAAAAATAAATATATTCGAGATTCATCAACCTATAAACCGCCACAAATCATTAAAAAAAATAAAAGGTTTTTAGAAAAAATAAATGTTTTGAAAAATGATTTTTTTAAGAATACTAAATACAGGGATGTATGCAAAACTTTTGAAGAAGAAGATAGTAGAGAACAAGATGTAACAATTTTTATTATAGATTTAGAGGAGATTAAAAATAACACAATTGTGTTAAGAGAGGTTTATTTTTCTAGGCCAATTAAAGAATAAGGTTGTTTTTTACTTAAACCCGCTCCATGCCGAAATGTATCGTAAAATGTTGGACGCTGTAACATCTGCTGGAATTAGTAGAAATAATTTAAATTGGACTAATTGGACAAGCGTTCAGTTTTATAATGATTATCTTGATAGTTTAGAAAATAAGTATTTTAGAATTTTTGATTACTTTACAAGGTATAATTACGGGACTCCTATTGGCAGTAATCCAAATGATTATCAACATCAACAAATGGCCGATTATTATCGTAATGTCATAAAACAAGCCTTAACGGACTGTGATTCCACATTAAACGATGCACAAAAAGAGGCCTTGTCGTGGTTAGGATAAATACCGCGGATATTGTTGCTTGGTAAAACTTAACACCTTCTGAAAGAACTACAATTAATTCTTCAATTTCTACCATACAAAACACGTTTCCAAATGGGTGCAATTAAAACATTATTAATAGTTATCTTTTTAACTCCAATTTTTACTTTTGGGCAAAATAGTATTTATCCTAAAGATACTATCTATGTAAAATATGAAAAAAAAACAGGAAATAAAAAATTGTCAAATTGGAAATATAAAAATAAAGATGGTATATCATTTAGCATAAAAGACATTAGTGGAAAACATATTAGCTTATTCTATGAACAAATTAATAAAACAGATACTTTATGTATGAAACATATAAAAGAGTATAAATTTTTAAATTTAAAGGAGATTAGAAAAAAAGAAATAGACTGGGTAGATAGAAAATTTAAAGGATTAAAATACAAACCATATTTTGGAAGTAAAAATGGAGCTTTTCAAACATATTTAATAGAAGTAATTTCAAAAGATTATTTTGTGATTTATCCTGTTAGATGGCGTAATGAAAGAATAGTTGATTAAAATAGAATACTGCCTACAACACGGTATATAAAAAAATAGCAGTTAAGAGCTGACTTCGAGGCACATAAAAAAGATGCTCAAAGTCGGGAGACTTTGCGCAGCTGGAGTAAAAAAGTGCGATACTTGAAGTTATTGGATTGTAACCCTAAGGAATATTCAGATACTTATGTGTTTGAAGCGACACCTTCCATTTGGGATGTTTCATAACATAATCCACAATAAAAGGCGTGACTTTATCGCGCTTACTCCACTCGGGTTGGAGGTACAGAATACAGTTGGAGTTTACTTTTGCAGCTTGTTCTTCCGCAAATTTTAAATCGTCCAAATTGTAAACGATTACTTTCAGTTCGTGTGCTTTTTGATACACCTGATCTAAAGGACCTTTTAGTTTTTTTGGAGATAAACAAATCCAATCCCAATCACCGGTTAGCTTATAAGCACCAGAAGTTTCAATATGCGTTTGCATCCCTTTTGACTTCAAAGCATTTGTCAGTGGATTCATATCCCACATCAATGGCTCACCTCCTGTAACTACAATAGTTTGACTGTCTTTAGCCGCTGTGTTCGCTATGGATTCAATTGAAGTTGGCGGATGCAAATCGGCATTCCAACTTTCTTTGACATCACACCAATGACACCCCACATCACAACCCCCTATTCTTACAAAATAGGCAGCTGTTCCTTTATGGAACCCTTCCCCTTGAATGGTATAGAACGCCTCCATAAGTGGAAGCATTTTGCCAGCATTAACGAGCGCTTTAATTTCAGTTTTTAACATAATGAGCAAAAATAGTTTACAGTTTTTGGTTTAAGTCATAAAACTTCATTTATTTTTACTCAAAATTAAAAAATTAGCACTGAATAATACGAAGCCAATCATGAAAAACTATTTATTTATCGGATTACTCCTAGGTCTTTTTGTAGCTTGTGAAACAAAAACAGATCGATTTGCTATCACAAAAAACAGCATAGGAATGCTTACAGACTCTACAAAAGTAAACGCCTTAAAAGTGGTGTTTAAAAACGACTCTATTAGCAAATATATTGGCGGAGACGAATTCACAGGCAGTACCAACACCATCAGTATTTATGAAAAAGGAACTGGTAAATTGTTGCTAGAGTTAGATCCTAATTATTCTTTAGATTCCCTTTCAACTATTCGAACAGTACGTGTTATGGACGAACGGTTCAAAAACAAGGACGGTCTGAATACCCTGAGTACTTTTGGAGATATCAACTCAAAATACACAATTTCGAGTATTCAAAATACTCTCAAAAATTTGATTATTTCTGTAGATGAAATCAACGTTTATTTTACACTCAGCAAAATGGAATTAGCTGAAGAGATGCGTTATGATATGACTCAAAAAATAGAAGCCATGTCCATTCCTGAAACAGCAAAAATTAAAGATTTTTACATCCAATGGTATTAAAATATGGCGGCTTATAAAATTCAAAAAAAACCGTTTGTAGTTCCAACAACGGATGGTAAACTAATTGAAGAACACTTTGGAAATGCAACGAATGGCAACGCTGAACTGAGCATTGCTCATATGGTAGCCCCTCCCGGTTGGAGCGAGCCTTTTCAAACGCCTGAATTTGAAGAATACACCTATATTATTAAAGGGAAAAAACAATTCATTATTGAGGGAGATACCATCATTTTAGAACAAGGACAATCCATTAAAATTGAAAAAAATTCCCGTGTTCAGTATTCAAACCCTTTTGACAAACCTTGTGAATACATAGCGATTTGTACCCCGGCATTTTCAATGGAAAACGTAAACAGAGAAGAATAGACATAGACACATGAAATCACTTATCCCAAAATTTGTGGGTGCACTTATAAATCTCATTGGATTTTTTAGTTCGGAATACGCCTCAAAACTTGCCTTACAACTGTTTTCAAAACCACGAAGTGGACAACTTACGCCAAATGGAAAATTATTTTTAGACACCGCTACTAAAACAACGTTGTACTATAATGACTTGCCCATTCAAACCTACCAATGGAAAGGTTCAAAAGAGACTGTTTTATTGGCACACGGCTGGGAAAGCAACAGTAACCGATGGCGGTATGAAATAGAAAAACTTCAAACAGAAGGCTACACCATCATAGCTTTAGATGGGCCTGCACATGGTAGTTCTGGAAGTGCTACTTTTAATGCGATACTCTATTCAGAATTCATCAATGTGGTAAGTCAAACGTTCAAACCCACGTTTTTTATAGGACATTCAGTTGGGGCGATGGCAGTCATCATTTTTTTTCAAAAACAAATCTATAATGATGCTAAGAAAATTGCGCTTTTGGGTGCTCCCTCAGGATTCAAAGGCATCATGAAACGTTACAAACAAATGATGGGCTATAGCCGAAAAGTATCTATAGGAATCGATAAATATATTGAACTTAAATTTGGACATCCTCCTCATTATTTTTCTACGGCAGACTTTGCAAAAGCCATTGACACTAAAGGCTTGATCATTCACGACAAAAAAGATCCGATCATCCCCTACCAAGATGCACTGGATATTGACGCACAGTTCAAAAATGCACAACTTATTTCAACAGAAGGCCTCGGTCATTCTCTTAAGGGAGATTTTATTACGGGTGAGATCATAAAATTTTTGAATCACTAAACTTTTGTAAATTCGCCGCATGGAACCAATTTCAACAAGACTAAATAAATATTTAAGCGAAGCCGGATATTGTTCGCGTCGGGCTGCTGACAAACTGATCGACGAAGGTCGGGTCACTATTAATGGTGTTGTCCCAGAAATGGGTACTAAAGTTTTAGAAGGTAACGAAGTCAAAGTGGACGGAAAGACCATTCTTAATGACGTTAAAAAAAGAACGTATATCGCTTTTAATAAACCAGTAGGAATTGTTTGCACGACCGATACTGGCGTTGAAAAAAACAACATTATTGACTACATTAATTTTCCCAGTCGGATTTTTCCAATAGGACGTTTGGACAAAGACAGTGAAGGCTTGATTTTATTGACTGACGATGGTGATATTGTAAATAAAATTCTTAGAGCGAGTAACAACCATGAGAAAGAATACATTGTGTCTGTTGACAAACCGATTTCTCAAACATTCGTTCAACGCATGTCTGCAGGTATTCCACTAGAAGAACTCGGTAAAACCACCAAATCCTGTAATGTAAAAAAGCTAAGTACTTATGAGTTTAAAATAGTGTTAACACAGGGCCTCAACCGTCAAATTCGTCGCATGTGCGAATATCTTAATTATGAGGTTCAATCGTTGAAACGTACCCGCATCATGAACATTCATTTGAAATGTGACGTCGGCACCTACCGCGATTTAACTGAAGAAGAATTAAATACGTTAAACGAAACGTTGAAAGACTCTAAAAAAACAATCTTATGAGATCAGTAGCACCCTTTCATTTGGCCATACCTGTTTGGAATCTAGAAGTATGTCGTGTATTTTATAGAGATATTCTGGGCTGTGAAGAAGGCCGCCATAGCGATCACTGGGTAGATTTTAATTTTTTTGGACATCAGTTGGTCATTCATTTCAAACCAAAAGAAGAAGAAACGGAGCTTCACGTGAATAAGGTAGATGGAAAACAGGTGCCTGTTCCTCATTTTGGAGTCATTCTTCCGTGGGAAGATTTTAAAACGTTTTCAGAACATTTGAAATCAAAAAAGATAGATTTTATTATTGAACCTTATATCCGATTTGAAGGACAAGTTGGAGAACAGGCTACACTATTTTTTTATGATCCTGCAGGAAATGCTTTAGAGTTTAAAGCCTTTAAAAATACGTCTCAGATTTTTGCTAAATAGAAGAATTAGCGGCATGACGCTCACAAGCTAAGAGTGTATTTTTAAGTAACATGGCAATGGTCATTGGCCCTACCCCACCAGGAACTGGCGTGATATAACTAGCTTTTTTGGCAACACTTTCAAAGTGTACATCTCCAGCAATACGATAGCCTCTTTTCTTAGTTTCGTCTGGCACTCTTGTAATACCTACATCAACAATAACCGCTCCTGGCTTCACCATTTCTGCCGTTAAAAATTCTGGAATTCCTAAGGCGGCAACTACAATATCGGCATCTAAAGTGAGTTCTGCTAAATTAGTTGTACGGCTATGTGCTATGGTTACAGTCGCATCGCCAGCAGGACGTTTCTGACTCATTAAAATACTCATCGGACGACCCACAATGTGGCTTCTTCCTATAACCACCACATGTTTTCCAGAAGTTGGTACTTTATAGCGTTCTAAAAGCTCCATGATTCCATAAGGAGTAGCGGATAAAAAAGTGGGCAAGTCCAACGCCATGCGACCTACATTCATGGGATGAAAACCATCCACATCTTTATCGGGATTCACGGCCATCAGTACTTTTTGTTCATCGATATGTTTTGGCAACGGAAGCTGCACAATAAATCCATCAATTGCTCGGTCGTTGTTTAGCGCCTGTATTTGAGATAACAACTCGTCTTCTGTGGTTTCAACTGGTAAATCTATCAAAGTAGAATCAAACCCTACGAGCTCACAGGCTTTGACCTTAGCGCCAACATAGGTCATACTGGCCCCGTTTGTACCCACAAGAATCGCCGCTAAATGTGGCGCACGTTTTCCTTGATTTTTTATTTTTGAAACCGCATCAGCAATTTCTACCTTTAAATCTGCACTTGTTTGTTTTCCGTCTAGTAAAATCATTGTAATCTGGTCATTAATTTAAAACTATCGGGGCATATTTTTCATCATTTGCATCATTTTTTTACCACCACCGCCTTGCATCATCTTCATCATTTTACTCATTTGATCGAATTGTTTCATCAATTGATTCACCTGTTGAATAGAAGTTCCTGACCCAGCTCCAATCCGTTTTTTACGACTGGCGTTTAAAAGTGTTGGCTTGGTTCTTTCTTCTGGTGTCATCGAATGAATAATGGCTTCTATATGTTTGAAAGCGTCATCATCGACATCAATATCTTTCATCATTTTTCCAGCCCCAGGGATCATTCCCACAAGGTCTTTCATATTACCCATTTTTTTAACCTGCTGAATTTGTGATAAAAAGTCATCAAATCCAAATTGGTTTTTGGCAATTTTCTTTTGAATTTTTCGAGCTTCTTGCTCATCAAATTGTTCTTGCGCACGTTCTACTAATGAAACGACATCCCCCATGCCCAAAATTCGTTCGGCCATACGGGCAGGATAGAAAACATCAATGGCTTCCATTTTTTCACCTGTACCAATAAATTTAATTGGTTTATTGACCACTGATTTTATCGAAATAGCAGCTCCTCCTCTAGTATCACCATCTAATTTTGTTAAAATAACACCATCAAAATTCAGAATATCATTAAAGGCTTTAGCTGTATTGACGGCATCCTGCCCTGTCATTGCATCTACTACAAATAAGGTTTCTTGCGGTTGAATTGCTTTATGAATGTTTGCAATTTCGCTCATCATGGCTTCATCGACCGCCAAACGACCCGCAGTATCAATAATTACCACGTTACAGCCTTTGGATTTGGCTTCAGCAATACCAGCTTTGGCAATGGCAACAGGATCGTTGTTTCCTTGATCGCTATACACCTCAACTCCAACTTGTTCCCCTACAATATGCAACTGATCGATAGCGGCTGGACGGTACACATCACAAGCGACTAACATTGGTTTTTTAGATTTTTTTGATTTTAAATAATTGGCAAGTTTTCCAGAAAAAGTAGTTTTACCAGACCCTTGCAAACCAGACATTAAAATGACACTTGGAGTGGCCGATAAATTAATCCCTTCAACATCACCTCCCATTAGGGTCGTCAATTCATCTTTTACAATTTTGACCATGAGTTGGCCTGGCTGAAGTGTGGTCAAAACGTTTTGACCTAATGCTTTTACCTTAACCCGATTGGTAAACTCTTTAGCAATTTTATAATTCACATCGGCATCCAACAAGGCGCGACGCACTTCTTTGAGTGTTTCGGCAACATTGATTTCTGATATACGCCCGTGTCCTTTGAGGACATGAAGGGCTTTATCTAATTTTTCACTTAAACTATTGAACATAAAACGCGGTTTTTATCGAACTACAAAAGTAAAGAAATATTTTATTTTAAAACCGTTAATAGGCTGTTAAACCCATGGAGTTCTTTTTAAATAATAATCTAATTTAGACTAAGGGGTGGAGCTTGATATTTGCAACAATTTACCGTTAAAGAATTGTTGACTATTTTTGGCGAATTCAAAAATATAGTTGGCCATCTCAGTAGCGATTATGGGCGCTTCATATCCTGGAAAGGCTTCTTCAAGCATTTCGGTTTGCACAGCGCCCAAAGCCAACACATTAAAATAAGGACCTGTTTCTTTATACTCTTCCGCTAAAAGTTCGGTGAGTGTAATCACAGCACCTTTACTGGAACTGTAGGCTGAGAGTCCTGGAAATTTCACAGAGCCTTGTACACCACCCATCGAACTGATGGTTACGACATGTCCTTTTTTTGGCATGAATGGAATCATACGCCGTGTGAGTTCGGCCACTCCAAAAACATTGGTGCTATAGACTTGTTGAAAGTCTTCAAAAGTAGTGTCTGAAAACGGTTTATTTAAAAGGGTTCCTGCATTGTTTATGAGGATATCAACCTGTGTCCATTCCTTTCTTACAAAGGCTTCTACACGATCGTAATCTCCATATTTACTCAAATCAAAAGACAAGGCAGTAATGTTTTCAAAGTTTAAGTTAGAAACAGGTTTTGCATTTCTGGACAGTGCCAAAACATCGTAACCTGCATTGGCAAAAAGATGGACGAGCTCAAAACCGATGCCACGGCTGGTTCCTGTAATTATAACTGTCTTGGTTGGTTTCATTGCTGGAAGTTTTGAATCTGTAATATAAATACGAAGGTACTAAAGTCCTTTGTATAAAAACATTTAGTTGCTTTTTTTTATGTTAAATTTTAAGGTAGAAAGTGAATAAAAAACAGACATTAAAATGATTATAAATAATTCAAACCACAATAAATAGTAGGGCCATACTCCGATTATTAGAGGATTATTAACTTGTGGCGCTTCGGCTAAATACATATAATTTGAGCCTAAATAGAAGTTTAAAGGCATGATAATCAATAACAAAACATTCAGAATACCAAAAGATCTAAGAACTGAATATTTGGAAGGTCTGATGTTTAAATTTTGAAGCATATAAAAGGGTAACAAAAAGATTATCACATGTCTTACATAGTATTCCAAGTACGAGAAATCACTGCCATCAAAACCATTCATTTGTGGAGTGAGTACGGACATAATTCCTCCTATAATTCCGGAGTAAAATACAAAATCAAACAGGGCTTGCTTGCGTTTCAAAAAAGGGAGAAAAGAACAAATCAGACCTGAAATTCCACATAAATGAAACGGCAAATCTGTTACTATATTCCAGTGTCCATTCAAAGCCGTACGCAAGGGAGTGACTACGGAAGTAAAAAACAAAATTACACCCATAAGATAGGTGACTTTTACATTCTGTTGGTACGACAAAAAACGACCCAATCCTAAGACGAAGATAATAACGACTAAAACAGCGCAATTATTGACGATCCATTCATCAGACATAAATTTAATAATATAATTAGGGAATGGTTGATTGGTTAAAAACATCAATGTTTTAAATATTGATTAATTAAAAAAATAAAGATACATAAATTAAAAGATATTAGTATTTTTACTCCCTAATGCATAAGGGTCATTAACTCAGTTGGTTCAGAGTGTTACCTTGACAGGGTAGAAGTCACTGGTTCGAATCCAGTATGACCCACAAAAAAAGCCTTCAATTCTTTGAGGGCTTATTAAATAAACTCCAACACCCGCTCCAAAGCCATTCCTCTTGAGCCTTTTATTAAAATTCTCGTGTTTGAAATTGTTGATTGTTCTAAGTGCAATTGAAGGTCTTCAAAAGTCTTAAAGAACAGCAAATTTGGATGGACTTTGTTTTGTTCGTAAAAATGAGTTCCTACAAAGTAAAAACTGCAGTCACTGGTTGAGACTGCTTGGTTTACAACCTCTAAATGTTCTTTCGTGCTGGTCGTTCCCAACTCAAACATATCGCCTAAAATAGCTAGCTTTTGCGAGCTTTGAATACCTTTAAAGTTTTCTAAAGCAACTTCCATGCTGCTCGGATTGGCATTGTAGGCGTCTAGTAATATTTCATTGGAATTTTGCTGAATGAGTTGCGATCGGTTATTTGCTGGAATGTAGGATTCGATTCCTATTTTAAGTTGCAAAGGGGTGAGTTTATAATAGGTTCCAATTGCTAAAGCCGCTGCAATGTTATGAAAATTATAAATTCCAACAAGGTGCGTTTTAATCACTGTTTCTTTAAGAGTTACACTCAAAAATGGATGTGTACTTGTTGGCTTGACATTTACAGTTGTCTTTGAAATTTCCGAAAACGTATATGTATTGCTGTAAGTACCCACTTGTGTAACTTGTTTTGGATCATCAGAATTTAAAATAATTAGCCCTGAGTTCACTTTTAGGAAGTCATACAATTCACTTTTAGCTTTAACTACCCCTTCTTCTGATCCGAAGCCTTCTAAATGTGCTTTCCCAAAATTGGTAATATACCCCATATTTGGCTTGGTAATTTCACATAATAATCCAATCTCTTTTGCATGGTTTGCCCCCATTTCAACAATACCAATTTCGGTATCAGTTGTCATGCTTAAAAGGGTTAAGGGTACGCCAATATGGTTGTTTAAATTCCCTACAGTTGCTACGGTTTTGAAGTGTGGTTTCAATACGGCATGGATCAACTCTTTGGTGGTAGTTTTTCCGTTACTTCCGGTCAATGCAATTATAGGTAACCCAAGTTGTTTTCTATGAAAAACAGCGAGTGCTTGCAAGGATTCTAAGACATTATCAACCAAAATAAAACGTTCATCCATAGGGCTCACATCCTCATCAATAATAGCATAGCTCGCACCTGTTTTGAGCGCTTGATGTGCAAATGTATTTCCATTAAAGTTAGTTCCTTTCAGAGCGAAAAATATAGAGTCTTGCTTGATGCTTCGTGTATCTGTTGAAACCCCGGAGCTATTCAAAAATAAGTGATGAATTTGGTTTAATTCCATATCTTAAAAATAAAAAAAAAGTCCTAACAATTAGAATTGATAGGACTTAATATTATGTGACGTAAAAAAAATTAATTTTTTCGTTTCTTTTTCGAAAGTGATTTAGATCCTACTCTAGACATTGCACATCTAAAACCAATATAGTCAGTTGCCATATCTTCTGGATAGTAACGTCTTTGTGCTGGATCGAGCCAATATTCTCTATCCTTCCAAGATCCTCCTTTATAGACTCGCACTTGGTCATTGATAAGTGAAGTTCTAACATCTGACTTATCATACTGTCTGACCATTCCTGAATCATTGGATGATACACTATGATTTGGTGAGTTGTACATTTTACGCGTTAGGGCATCATTGTCAGATTCTCCTTCTTCAAAATCATCAAAGAATCGTGAAGACCTTGCGTCACCATCTCGATAGTTAATGTTATTGCTTTCATCGAAGTTGGTGCGTAAATACGTTTCATCTTCATCCACCGGCACTTGACTAATTTGACCAGGAAGGCCTGTAGCAATTACTTTTCCATTTGAAAGTGTGCCATATTCGATATCATCAATCCCAATCACCTTAACACCACCGTCTTCTCCGATGGCATTTTTAGTGTACACATTGCCTCTGTAGTAACCAAAATCACTAAATTCATCATCTACAATGGGTCTGTAAACATCTGCAACCCATTCGGCAACGTTACCCGCCATGTCATAGATTCCAAAATTATTTGGCTCGTAAGACATCACTTCATTTGTGATATCTGCACCATCATCAGACCAGCCAGAAATTCCGCCATAGTCTCCTTTTCCTTGCTTGAAATTTGCTAATTGATCCCCTCTAGTTTTTCGATCTCCAGATCTAGAGTATTGACCATCCCAAGGATATTTTTTTCGACCTCTGTAAACGTTATAACTTCTAAGCTCTGTAAGTCCTAATGCTGCATATTCCCATTCTGCTTCTGTTGGTAAGCGATATTTTAAGGGAATTGCACCAGTTTCACGAGTGGCGTACACATTGATTTCATTACCTTCTGAATCTGTTTGAATCTTTCGTTTTCCGCCTTTAAGAACCTCTTCATTACCTCCAAAGGTATTTGTTGGTGAATTTATGTACGTATCAATATTGAAATTACTTTCTGCAGATGTATCTAAAATATTTGAGTCTCTCTTAAGAAAACCTTCTTGTTGCAATCCCATTTCAGCGACACGATCCGATCTCCAGTTAGCGAACTCAACAGCTTGCATCCAACTAACACCAACCACTGGGTAGTCCTTAAAAGCAGGATGGCGAAGGTAATTCTCGACCATCATTTCGCTCAACCCTAAACGATTTCTCCAGACGAGTGTATCTGGAACTGCACCGTTGTATATAGCTTTGAATTTAGGTTCACTTGGTGGATATACGCGCTTAATCCAGTCTAAGTATTCCAAATACATCATGTTAGTAACTTCAGTTTCATCCATATAAAAAGACTGAACATGCTGTTGATTTGGAGAATTATTCCAGTCGTGCATGACATCATCTTGCACTTTCCCCATGGTAAAGGTTCCACCTTCAACAAACACTAAGCCTGGAGCTGTCTCTTGTTCTTTGAAATTTGTATTGTATTGGAAACCACCTTCTTTGGCGTTAATTTGCCAACCTGTTGCTCTTGATGAGTTTCCAGATTTTGATGATTTGCTACACCCTACTAAGGATGTGGACAACACTACTAAAATTAATAATCGTACTGTTATGTTGTTTTTCATATTCAACTTATAATTGGTAAAACACAATTGAATTAAGTCCCGCAATATAGTAATTATAGATTATTATGCAATAAAAAACTGAAGGGATTTATTCTATTTTTTGATTTATTTATTTGGATTACTTTGACTAAAAACGCTAAATTTTATAATTTATTATTGTAATTTTGAAATTAGCTTTATTTATCGATACTAATGACAAAAACATTGCGTTTCAATACTATGAAAAGACTGTCAACCTTTATAGCCTTATTTTGTTTTTGTTTTGGATCCGCTCAAACTCAAATTTTTGACATTACTTGGGATGAATCAACCATTTTAAGCACAAATAACAGCTCCATTGAGCTTCCTTCTTTTGACTCAAAAAATTATAATTTTTCTCATAAAAATGGCATTACTTTCTCTGCCCAATGGAATATAAATGGACGCATAGATGAACGTTCGGCAGAACTAAAATCTATTGAAAGTATTGAGATTTCCAAAAAAGATTTAAAACAACTACCGTTATCAACCATTCCAAACATCCCTTCATTGAAGGTTATAAATGCTAATTACAGGGATCACTCTAAAGGGCATGTTGAAATTTCTCCTATTTTTTATGAAAATGGTATTCTTAAAAAAATTATTCGGTTTTCAGTTTCATATCGAATGAACGCACAAAACAGAAGCGTCTACAACGCAACAACCCTTAGCAGCTCTAATTTAAAATCAGGTGACTGGTACCGATTTGCGGTCGATACTACAGGCGTTCACAAATTAAATAGAAATTTTTTAAACAGCTTGGGGATTAATACTAGTGGCCTAAACCCTAAAAATATTAAAATTTATGGGCATGGTGGAAAATCACTTCCTTTATTAAACTCTGATACTGTTTCTAATGATTTAATAGAAAATACCATCCAAATAATTGGCGAAGAAGATGGTGTTTTTAATGACAATGACTATATTTTATTTTATGCCATTGGTCCAAAAAAATATAATCTCGATAATAATTCACACATCAACCCTTATAGTGATAAAAGTTATTATTATGTAAATATCAGTCTTGGAAATGGCGCCAGAATGTCCACAGCAATAGAACCTACAGGCAATGCCGATATCATATATAACTCCTTTCATAACTATAAATTTGTAGAATCAGACACTTATAATATTGCCAAAATGGGAAGGCGTTGGTTTGGTCATCGTTTTTATCTAGAAAATGTGAGAGCGTTTAGTTTTGACTTTCCAAATTTAATCACAAGCAGCCCATTGGCCTTGAAAGTTTATGCCGCTGCAGTATCTGAATCAGATTCATCAATGCAACTCAATGTCAATGGATCTACAGTAAATAATTTGACATTTTCAGCAATTGACAATAATATTTTAGCGAGGTCAAATTTTTTTAGTGGAGCTGTTGAAAACAGCTCCGAAACAATCGATATTGAATTGACCTATAACAACAATGGAAATCCGTCCGCAAGGGCTTATTTAGATTACATTTCTGTAGAAGCCGAGTGCGCTTTGACGAGCCTCGGAACTCAATTTGAATTTAAACACAATAACACCTCAACCCAATTTGGTATTGGTCAGTTTGAAATTTCAAATGCCGCTTCAATATCTCAAGTTTGGGACATCACCAACCCTTATCAAATTCAATTTTACAACAATACGGACGCCGCATCAGAATTTAGCTTCAAAACTAGTCTAGGAACCCTAAAAACCTATCAAGCAGTAGGACCAGACTTTTATGTCCCTCGCAAAACCAATAACACCAATGTACCAAATCAAGATATCAAAGGGACTGTATTTTTGGATGCACAAGGCGAATTTAAAGATGTTGACTATTTAATAATTACCCCTAATTATTTACAAGCACAAGCAGAGCGACTAGCACAAATTAATCGGACTCAAAACAATTTGAATGTTAAAGTATATACTTTAGAATCCATTTATCAAGAGTTTAGTTCTGGAATGCAAGACATTGGAGGGATTCGAAACTTTGTAAAATATGTGTACGACAATGCCAGCACACCTTCAAAAAAACTAAAATACTTATGTTTATTTGGAGACGCCTCATTTGATTACAAAGACCGAACTTCAAACAACACCAACATTGCTCCCTCTTGGTATTCTACAGAAAGTTTTAGCTTGATAACGTCATTTATATCTGACGATTATTTTGGCATGATGGACTCCAATGAAGGGGCCATGTCTAATAATGACAAACTGGACATTGCAGTGGGACGTATTTTGGCAGAAAATAATCAACGAGCCAAAGAAATGGTGGATAAAGTAGAATCTTACTATAATCCCGAAACCTATGGAAGTTGGCGCAATAACTTCCTTCTCATCTCGGATGATGTTGATAAGGAATCAGACCGCATAATTCAGTCCACAACTGAAATTATTGCGGAAGATGTAAAAGCAGAAAAACCTTTTTTAAATGTTCAAAAAATTCATGCTGACTCCTACGTTCAGGAAACCTCATCTGGAGGCGCACGTTACAGTCTAGTAAACAAAGCTATTTTTGATGCACTAGAAGTTGGCGCAATTGTAGTTAATTACTTTGGTCATGGCGGAGAGGATGGCTTAGCCGTAGAACGCATTTTTGATAAAATAAATGCGCAAGAGCTTAACAACCCTTGTAAACTTAACTGTTTTGTAACTGTCACTTGTGAATACACTAAATTTGACAATCCATTGAGAGAAACGGCAGGTGAGTATTTGTTTTGGAATAAAAAAGGAGGGGCGATCAGCTTAATCACTACCACACGAAAAATTTACGTAAATGTTGGAACAAGCTTTAATAAAACTTTGAGTCAATATTTATTTTCATTCGGAAGTGACCAAAACATAAGCATAGGTGAAGCACTAAGACGCACTAAAAATGATCCTGCAATTTCTAGTCAATCGCAACGTCGCTTGGTTTTTAACATTGGAGACCCAGCCATTAAACTCCCCATCGCAAACCCAGACATAAGAGTCACTAAAATAAATGACGAAGATGTGAACACCACAACACAAGTTCTAAAAGCTTTAGGTAATGCCAAAATTGAAGGTAATGTAACAGATGCGCAAGGAACTATTTTGAACAACTACAACGGGATTTTAACTGCGACTATTTATGACAAAGACCTTCAACGTTCAACGCTTGGAAACGATGCCACAAGAGATTCAGCGGGCAATCTAATCCTATTAGAATTTGATGCCTTGGGAGAAGTGATCTTTAGAGGACAAGCTAGTGTGACCAATGGACAATTCTCCTTTGAGTTTATTGTCCCAAGAGACATTACAGTCACAGAAGGGAATGGAAAAATAAGTCTCTATTCTAAATCCGAAGCACCTTTATCAGACAACAGAGGATATAATTATGACATCAAAATTGGCGGCGTTAACCTCAATGCTACTGAAGACAACATAGGACCAAATATCAATCTATACATGAATGATGAAAATTTTGTTTCTGGAGGCATCACCAATGAAGAACCAACTCTTTTGGCGAATTTATATGACGAAAACGGCATCAATACCGCTAGTGGGATTGGACATGATATTACCGCCATTTTAGATGGTGATGAAACCAATGTTTACAAGCTAAACGACTACTATATTGCGGCCATCGATGATTATCAAAGAGGATCTTTAAGTTATCCTTTGAAAGATTTAAGCCCTGGCTTACACACCCTGACTCTCAAAGCATGGGATGTGTATAACAATGCTTCTACTCAGGATATTCAATTTGTGGTCTATGATAAAGATGTCAGCTTGGAGCTTACCAACGTTTTGAATTATCCCAATCCGTTTGTAAATTACACAGAATTTTGGTTTAACCACAATAGTTCAGATGTATTGGACGTTTCTATTCAGATATTTACCATTTCGGGAAAATTGATAAAAACCATTAATGGGCAAACTAATCTGGACTCTAAAACAGTAAGTTCTGTATCTCGAGATTTAACTTGGGATGGCACCGACGATTTTGGCAGTAAAATTGGAAAAGGGGTTTATGTCTATAAATTAAAAGTACGTTCAACCAATACTGGAATGCAATCAGAAAAAATTGAAAAACTTGTAATCCTTTAATAATACATTATATTTGTTAATTCATAACATCAAAATTAAAAATGATTTCAATCAAAAAAAAACAAAAATTAACAACCGTTTGCATTCTGTTTTTAGTGACCCTATTTTCAACTGATACAGCAGCTCAAACTACCACCATCATTCCTAATCAAGATTCACGAGTCATTACCACAGGAGTCCCATTTATTCTTATTGCATCCGATGCGCGCGCCGCAGGGATGGGAGATATGGGAGTTGCAACCTCTGTGGATACCTATTCTCAACAATGGAACCCTTCTAAATATGCATTCTCAGAGGCAAAATCTGGGATTGGAATTAGCTACACCCCTTATCTAAGCAAATTAGTAAATGACATCTTCTTAGGGAACATCACCTATTTCAACAGAATTAATGAACGAAGCGCGTTTGCAGTAAGCCTAAAGTATTTTTCTCTTGGAGAAATTGAACTCCGTGAAGACGAGTTTATGGATCCATTAATCGAAAAACCAAACGAGTTAACCTTTGATGCTTCATATTCCTTACGACTTTCGGATCAGTTTTCCATGGCGGTTGCCTTGCGTTACCTCCGTTCAGATTTAAAAATTCAAGCAATTGATGTAAACGCCAAAGCTGCAAGCTCGTTTGGGGTGGACATCGCTGGATATTACCAGAGTGAAGAAGAAGCTTACAACGACTTTAATGGCCGTTGGAGAGGTGGATTTGCAATTCAAAATTTAGGGCCAAAAATTAAATATGATGAAGGTGGAACAGAAAACTTCTTGCCAACCAATTTAAGATTGGGTGGTGGATTTGATTTTATTTTTGACCAATACAACAGAGTTAATGTGACCGCTGAAGTCACTAAACTATTGGTGCCAACACCACCTGTTTATGGAACCGAATTCAACTATACTGACACCAATGGTAATGGTGTTTACGATGCCGACACAGACACTTTAGGGGCAATAGAAAACAGCAATGTCATTATCGAAGGTCAAGACCCAGATGTCGGATTTATGTCGGGTGTGTTTCAGTCGTTTAATGATGCACCTGGAGGGTTCAGTGAAGAACTAGATGAGTTCACTTGGGCGATAGGAGCAGAATATTTATACCAAGATTCGTTTGCTTTAAGACTTGGGTATTTTAATGAAAATGAACTCAAAGGCGCCCGTAAGTTTTTCGCCATGGGGGCAGGTTTCAAATACAGCACGATTGATATCGATTTATCATATTTATTCTCAGCTTCCAAAGTACAAAGCCCTTTAGAAAACACCTTGCGTTTTTCTTTATCCTTTAATTTTGGTGACGAAGAATACAGCGAATATTAAGCGATCACTCAAATAAAATATTAATAAAAACTATTGTGCAATGCAATAGTTTTTTTGTCTAAAACAACTATGAAAAAAGTAAAAATTGAGTCCACTTTTGAAGTCTATGATGCAGTTGAAGAATTAGCAGTTCCTATTCAAACCCTAATACAAAAAGCATCTGAAGCCCGTAAAAAAGCCTATGCCCCTTACTCAGAATTTTTAGTAGGTGCAGCCTTAGAGTTGGAAAATGGAGAAATTATTTCTGGAAACAACCAAGAAAATGCTTCGTATCCCTCTGGATTGTGTGCCGAACGCACCGCTGTGTATTACGCAGGAGCTGAATTTCCAAATCAAAAAATACTTCGCATGGCAATTGTCGCTGGATCAACCATCAATCCAACCACAAAGCCCATCCCGCCTTGTGGGGCGTGCAGACAAGCATTGTCAGAATATGAAGTAAAACAAAACACTCCAATGGAACTTTATTTTATGGGGACTTCTGGGCAAATAGCAGTCTCAAAATCAGTAGAAAACACCCTTCCTTGGGTTTTTGACAAAACTGTACTATAACGTTTTTTTAAAAAATTAACTCCTACTCTTTTTAGGTTATCAATCA
>Ga0102887_1000440_pt1 | contig 19163 bp, 15 predicted proteins | sample Colrivmet1550B02_FD_84504 | JGI IMG/M metagenome (GOLD analysis project Ga0102887, IMG submission 84504) | Estuarine microbial communities from the Columbia River estuary - metaG 1550B-02 | ecosystem: Environmental > Aquatic > Marine > Intertidal zone > Estuary | place: USA: Columbia River...
CCAAGTCCCTGTAAAATCTTCTAAAAGTACCTTTTTGGTAAATGTAGCAGGAGCTCCTGAAGCGGTAAATGAATTTGTGTCGCTATATACGGATGGAGTTTCAATAGTGAAACTTACTGTATTGGAAGTTAATCCTTCAAAAGTTGCTAAAAAGTTATAGGTACCGTTTGCCGTAAATTGATATGGATTGGCTGTAGTTACCGATCCATTCACAGTCAACTCAGAATTCGTTGTAACCACATTATTAAAGTTATCTTTCACGACAAATGTAGCTGAATCTCCATTAACATAGCTCTCCTCATCAAAGATTAGAACAATACTCGTCGGAGTAGCATCAGTGACTGTAATTGTGAGCGTGTTCGACGTTAAACCCTCATATTCAGCCACAACCTGGAATATTCCTTCTGAGTTAAATAAAATTGGATTCGTTTTAGTAACTCCATCCAATTTAAAAGAGGATTGACTTGATAAATCTTCATTTGAATTACCTTTAACGGCAAACACAACTAGTGAGCCTGAATTAACGTCAGATACAACCGTTGATATGGTGATAGAAGTTACTTGGTTAACAGGAGGCTCACCACCGCCGCTGTTGTCGTCGCTTTTAGAGCAACTTGAAACTAAAATTCCAAATAGAATAAATTTTAAAAAAAAAGGGGTTTTCATAATTTTGTGTTAAATTAATAATAAATATATTTATTTGTTAACACAATATTAGGAAAATAAATACTATAATTAAACCATTTTAAAGGAATTATGATAAGTTTGTGCTAAACATAAAAAAATTGTTATGAAAAAAATCATCTGTCTTTTAGTTTTTAGCTTAAACTTAGCTCTCTTCGCACAGGAAAAATTACCGAATACAACCCTAAAAACACTTTCAGGCTTAAACACAACGCTTTCTGAAATTGCAGTAAATAACGATCTTATTGTTGTTTCTCTTTGGGCAACATGGTGCGTGCCTTGTAAAAACGAATTGGATGCAGTTGCTGATGTATATGATGATTGGGTTTCAGAAACAGGTGTAAAGTATTATGCAGTGTCTATTGACGATTCCAGAACGGCCAAAAGAGTAAAACCAATGATTAATGGCAAAGGTTGGGAATTTGAAATTTTGTTAGATGAAAACAGTGATTTAAAACGTGCTTTTGGAGTGAGTACCGTTCCGTATACAATAATCATAAAATCCGGTGAGATTGTATATAAACACACTGGTTACACACCAGGTTTCGAAGACGAACTTTATGATAAAATTGTAGCTTTTAAAAATTAATATTTTTAAAAGCTACAAAAAAAGTTCAAATTTAGGAAATCGCTTTGCGGTTTTCAAAAAACATTTTTTTACTCAAAACAACTTTAAAACACATCAATATGAATAAACATATACTAACCATCCTTGTTTTTCTTATCTCATTGACGATCCATTCACAAAGAGCAGAGGAAAAAAGTAGTTTTAACAAAATCAAAGAACGTCTCAATATTAGCTTAGAATCTAATTCACAATGGTATTTAAATGATGATGAATTTGAGGATTTTGATGAAAAAGAAAGATTAAGAGCAAATAGTTATTTAAGGATGGATTATCAAATTTCAAATCGTTTTTCTAGTGGATTTCAATTAGAAAGCTATGTGCCAGAACCCTTGCTAAATTACAGTAGATTATTTGATAAAGAATTCGGCTTAGGAACCTTTTACCTAAATTACAAGACTGAAAAACTAGATATTACTCTTGGACATTATTATGTTCAGTTTGGAAGCGGGCTTATTTTACGTGCTTGGGAAGATCGTGCTCTAGGATTCAACAACGCTATTAGAGGAGGTAAAGTTGTTTATGACCCAACAAATTATTTGAGATTAACAGCACTTTACGGCAAACACCGCAAAGGATTTGATGTTTCAAATTCCAATATTTTTGGATTTGAAACTCAATTTGACATTGCTAATGCTTTTGAGTTAGAATCCCTGAACAGTTTCCAACTTGGAATAAGTTATGTAGGAAAACAAGAAGATTATAATAATGAGTTAACCAATTCTCAAGCTACAATTGAAATCCCAGAGCTGGTAAATTCATTTGGAGTGCAGCTTGATTTAGAGTACAAAAACACATATACCAACATCGAATATATCTATAAAAGCGATGATGTACGACTTAATAACGTCATCCCAAATATAATATCCTTTTCAGAAAAAGCACTTTTTGATGGAAATGCCATCACGTGGAATATTGGTTATTCTAAAAAAGGGTTTGGAATTGGCTCTACTTTTAGAAGACTTGAAAACATGCGTTTTTTCTCAGAAAGAAGCGCTTTGAATCTTAACAAAAACCCAACAAGCCAGTTAAGTGTGAATTACTTGCCTGCACTTACAAAACAACATGACTACACTCTTGCAAATATTTATTTATACCAAATCCAGCCAGGATTAGTGATTGAAAATTATGAATTCCCATTAGTCAAATCTGGAGAAATTGGGGAATCTATCGATGTGTTTTACAAGATTAAAAAAGGATCTCTTTTTGGAGGAAAATATGGGACAAAAATAAGTTTGAACTGGTCCTATTGGGCAAATTTAACATCTACTTATTCCGATCCTTCAGGAATCCCATATTTCGTTGGAGATGATTTAACATACGAAACAGAATTGTTCAATTTTGATGACAAGCTGTATTCAGAAATTAATGCAGAAATACGAAAGAAATGGACTCCAAAATTAAAATCCATTTTTACCTATATAAACTTAAACTACAACAAAGGATTTTTAGAATCTAAGGGGGCTGATAGTTTTGTAAATGCTTGGATTGGAATTGCGGAAGGTACCTATAAATTTCAAGGGGGTAAATCAGTTCGACTTGAGTTGCAACATCTCTCCACAAATGACGATTCCAGAAACTGGGCAGGCGGGACAATAGAATATTTTTTTAATTCTAAGTTTGGACTGTATTTAAATGATTCCTACAATTATGAGGAGAGTAAAATTACTGAAAATACAAAAATTCATTTCTTTAATTTGGGAGGAAGTTTCACAAAAGGATCAACGAGGGTTGGAATTAACTACGGACGTCAACGCGGAGGATTACTTTGTGTCGGCGGTGTTTGCAGACCGGTGAGCAAAAATACTGGGGTTACTCTTAATTTTGTAGCTACTTTTTAACAGATTAACCTTTGTATTTGAGTGGTAAATGCACGATTTTTTTTGTTTCAAAAAAATCTTCTTCAAAATAATCACTTAAATCATAGAGGGTAGTTGTGGTGTATCTTTTAAGTTCCACTGTCAGATCGCCACCTTTTAGGTATAGGATACCATTTTTAATAGAGTGCATACTTTTTTTAGCGACTCTGTTTTTGATCCATCCCACAAAATCAGGCATTGTAGTCACTGCTCGACTTATAATAAAATCATACTGACCTTTGATTGATTCGGCTCTGGAGTGAGTGGTGTAAATATTTTCAAGACCTAAGCTTTCTGCTACTCCGTTAACGACCTTTAACTTTTTATTAATACTATCTACTAGATGAAATTTAACTTCAGGAAATAGGATTGCTAATGGAACTCCTGGAAATCCGCCACCCGTACCAACATCTAAAACTTTGGTGCCTGGCTTAAACTGAATTAATTTGGCAATTGATAAGGAATGAAGGACATGACGTAAATATAATGCCTCAATATCTTTTCGGGAAATAACATTTATTTTTGAATTCCAATCTTCATAAAGTCCTTGTAGTGCTTCAAACTGTTTGATCTGAATATCTGTTAGATTTGGAAAATATTTCTGAATTAAAAGCATGACTTTGTCTGTTTTCTGCAAAAATAGCCATTAATCTGTTAAATATTGTAAATCCTCACGCTCTAAACTTTTTTATTATTTATATTTGATTAATATTTTTCATCAGAGAAAACAAATACAACTCATGACAAAATCAACTATTACATTTTCGAGAAAAGATTCTGCAAAGTTTTTTAAAACTTTAAATAGCAGGGTCAATAATTATTTTAAAGAAAATAAAATAAAACGTTCTGGTAATTGGAAACTTTGGATGAAGACAATCGTTATGTTCTCGATTTTCTTAGTACCTTATTTCTTAATTCTTACTTTAAATATACCTGGTTGGTTACAAGTTTTATTTACTATTGTGATGGGCTTTGGAATGGCAGGGGTTGGAATGAATGTAATGCACGATGGAAATCATGGTTCGTTTTCAAATAAATCATGGGTAAATAACATTATGGGAGGGAGTATTTATATTCTAGCTGGAAATGTTTACAATTGGAAAGTACAACACAACGTGCTTCACCACACCTACACCAACATCCACGGACATGACGAAGATTTGGATGCAGGTCGTGTGTTACGGTTTTCAAAACATACCGAATGGAGAAGTCATCATAAATTTCAACACATTTATTCTGTATTACTATACGGCCTACTGACTATCAACTGGGCGATTACTACAGATTTCCTGCAAATGAAACGGTACATGGAACGTAAACTATCCTACGGAAAGTTTCCAAGTCCATTTTTAAACTGGAGCAAACTTGTTATTTCTAAAGTAATTTATCTAAGCTTGTGGATTGCACTTCCTATGTTAATTTTGGATGTCGCATGGTACAAGATTTTATTTGGATTTTTTATCATGCACTATACGGCTGGACTGATTCTTAGCATCGTTTTTCAACTGGCACATGTTATGGATGAAGCAGAAATGCCTATGCCAGAAATTGATGGCACAATGAAAAATACATGGGCGATTCATCAACTTAAGACAACTGTTAATTTTTCACCAAAAAATAGATTGGTAAACTGGTTTACAGGCGGATTAAATCACCAAGTTGAACACCATATTTTCCCAAATATATCACATATTCATTATGGTAAAATTGCTGAAATTGTAAAGAAGACTGCAAAAGAATTTAATTTACCTTATAACGAATTTGAAACAACAAGAAAAGCAATCATAGCTCATTTTAAATACTTAAAAGAAATGGGTGTAAAACCTGTATTACAAGCATAATAGAATCACAATGAACCAATTACTTTCTGAAAGAATTTTAAATATGGCCACTTCTGCAACCCTAGCTATGGCGGCCAAAGCAAGAGAATTAAAAGCCGAAGGCAAAGATATTATAGGGTTAAGTTTAGGAGAACCAGACTTTAATACGCCCAACTTCATAAAAGACGCTGCCAAGACAGCAATCGATGAAAACTATAATTCATACACCCCAGTTGATGGATACGCCGAATTAAAGCAAGCCATCATCAATAAGTTCAATCGTGACAACAATATTAGCTACCAAGCCTCTCAAATTGTAGTCTCTACAGGAGCAAAGCAATGCTTAGCAAATGTAGCTTTGGTTATGCTCAATGAGGGAGACGAAGTCATTTTACCATGTCCTTACTGGGTGAGCTATGCTGATATTATAAAATTGTCCGATGGTGTGCCGATTGAAGTTGTGACTTCTATTGAGACTGACTTTAAAATGACACCTCAACAATTAAAAGCTGCGATTACACCAAAAACAAAAATGATTTGGTTTAGCTCACCTTGTAATCCAAGTGGATCTGTTTACAGTAAATCTGAATTGAGAGCTTTAGCAGATGTTTTAAAAAACCATCCAAATATTTACATTGTTTCTGACGAAATATATGAGCATATTAATTTTGTAGGAGGTCATGCAAGTATGGCTGAATTTGAAGATATGTATGACAGAACCATCACAATTAACGGAGTCTCAAAAGCCTTTGCTATGACGGGATGGCGTATTGGATTCCTTGGAGCACCAGAAGCAATTGCTCGTGCTTGTAATAAAATGCAAGGACAGATTACAAGTGGTGCAAATTGCATAGCTCAACGCGCCGTAATTACTGCTTTAGAAGCATCGCCCAGTGAAGTTCAATATATGATTGACGAATTTAAAGTGCGTCGTGATTTGATTCTTGGTTTATTAAAGGATATCGATGGATTCACATGCAATACCCCTGAAGGGGCTTTTTATGTGTTTCCAGATGTGACTGCCTTTTTTGGCAAAACACTAAACGGTACTCTAATTAAGAACGCTACTGATTTTTCGTTGTATTTATTAGAAGCTGCATTGGTTGCGACTGTAACAGGAGATGCTTTTGGAAACCCAAACTGCATTCGTATTTCGTATGCAGCCTCACAAGATCAAATTATTGAAGCGATAAGTCGTATCAAAAAAGCGGTAGGCTAATAAAGTAGCTTAGATTATCGGTTTCTCCAGAAAAAAGGTGTAAACAAAATAAGAACTGTAAATAATTCTAATCGACCAATTAGCATTAAGAAAGCAGCCCACCATTTTCCGGACGTTGGCATTTCATAAAAGTTATGAGCAGGTCCAAACTCACCAAGAGCAGGTCCAACATTTCCTAAACTTGAAGCAGCAACTCCAATGGCCGATTCAAAGTCTAGACCTAAAAGCGCAAATCCTAAAGATCCCACTATAAAGGATAGCATATAGAGAATAAAAAAACCTAGAACATTAAACACAATTTCGCCAGAAACAGATTTTTCGTTATAACGTACTGGTAAGATCGCACTTGGATGAAGTGAACGTTTAAATTCTAAAAAACCGTTTTTGATAAGTACTAAATGACGTACTACTTTTACTCCCCCAGAAGTACTTCCTGCAGAGCCACCTAAAAACATCAAACCAAAGAAAAATACAAGTAAAAATGGTGACCATAATGTATAATCTGCAGAAACAAAACCTGTAGTCGTTACAATGGCCACTACTTGAAAAAGTGCGTGCCTAAAAGATCCCTCTCCAACTCCGAAAGTTAGAGGATGACTGAACGTGGACACTTCATTTAAATAGGTATTAAAATAAATAATTCCGCCTACAATTAAACTAAAAATTAGTATGAATTTGAAATATAACTTAAACTCCTCATCCTTTACAACTTTTCTTATATTTCCCTTGAACACAAAATAACTCAATACAAAATTAGTACCTGCTAAAAACATAAACAGGACAATAATATACTGTATCAGAGGGGTGTCATTCCAATGAGCTACACTTGCATTTTTAGTTGAAAATCCGCCAGTAGACAAAGTACTCATAGAATGATTAAGCGCGTCAAAAAATGACATCCCAGCTAGTGATAAAAACAATGTTTCAGCTGCTGTATAGCCAAAATAAATGAGCCATAATCGCTTGGCAGTATCTGTGATTCTAGGATGAAGCTTATCGGCACTAGGTCCCGGCGCTTCGGCTGCAAAAAGTTGCATTCCTCCAATTCCTAAAAGTGGTAAAATAGCAATTGCTAACACAATAATTCCCATCCCCCCAATCCAATGGGTAAGACTTCTCCAAAATAGTACGCCTTCTGGAAGTGATTCTATATCATTTAATATGGTAGAACCAGTGGTGGTATAGCCCGAAATCGTTTCAAAAATAGCGTTTGTAAAGTCTGGGATTGCACCTGTAAACAAATATGGAAGTGTTCCCGACAAGGTCATCACAATCCATCCAAAAGCAACTACCAAGTACCCCTCGCGCTTGTTCATTTCTTTGGTATGGTTTTTAGTACATAACATCGATATTAAACCAAATATCAAAACCGAAATACCAGCTAGAAACAAATTTAAAGTGGCGCCATCTTTATAAAAAAAACTTAAGAGCGCCGCTAGTAACATAAAACCACCGTTGAACAACAATAAAAGTCCAAAAAAGTGTAAGATAATTTTATAATTGAGTTTCATCACAATATTAAATTAATAAAAATAGCTTTCTATTTTTTTAATAGACTGCGGTAGGCAACATACTACAACGCGATCTCCAGAAACAATTTTGAAATCTCCTAAAGCAATAAAACCTTCTTCATTTCTAATCACTCCTCCAATAATAGCAGATAAAGGAAATTCAATTTCTTTGATATATTGATCACATATTTTGGATGTTGGCTTCACAACAAATTCAAGGAGTTCTGCTTCCATATTACTCAACTTAGTCATAGCAACAACATCTCCTTTACGGATATATCTAAAAATACTATTGGCAGCAAGAAGCTTTTTGTTGATCAAAGTATCAACACCAATGGAATGTGACAGTTCATAATAATCCATATTTTCAACTAAAGCAATGGTTTTTTTGATGCCTTTAGACTTGGCTACCAAACACGACATGATATTAGTTTCCGAATTTCCAGTTACAGAAATAAAAGCATCCATGTCTTTAATATTTTCTTCATCTAAAAGCTCTACATTTCGTCCATCACCATTGATAACTAAAGTGTTGGGAAGTTGTTCTGCTAAATCAAAAGCTCTGTCTTTTAGTTTCTCGACAAGTTTAATATTAAAATTTTCAGAGAGATCACATGCTGTTTTGGAACCAATTTTACCCCCTCCTAAAATCATCACATCTTTAATTTCCATCTTTTTCTTACCTGTCAGCTTACACAATTCTTCGTCTCCGCCTTTAGAAGTAATAAAAACTACACGATCTCCGTCCTTGAAAATAGTATCTCCTCTAGGAATAATGGTCAAATGAGATCCAAACCTTTGAATAGCGATGGGTATAAAATGGATATCTGAAAGTAATTGTGCCGCAACTCTAACAGATTTATTTATGATTTTAGCATCTTTAGACAGTGATAATCCAAGCATGGTCAATGCTCCATTTTCAAACTCATAAGTGTCATTAAATACCGATTGACTTAGTAATAACTCAATTTCTGCTGCTGCCAAAGATTCTGGAGAGATAAGCTCATCAATCCCAAATTTGGTAAAACCAACTTCGTCCTTGTGATTTATAAATTCTGGATTCGATATTCTAGCAATGGTTCGTTTGGTACCCAACTGTTTTGCCAAAACACAGGCTGTGATGTTAGAGGTCTCCGAAGACGTTACAGATATGAATAAATCAGAATTTAAAATTCGTGCATCTTTTAGTACTGAAATCGAAGTCGCATCCCCTTTAATTACTTTTATATCCAAATGTGTATCTGCATAAGATAGACTGTCTTTATTTAGATCTATAAGCGTAATTTCTTGTGATTCGTAAGATAAAAGCTTCGCTAAATGAAACCCAACTTCACCTGCACCGGCTATAATAATTTTCATTAATTATCAATTAATAAGATGTGCAAATGTACATTATTTTTAGGGATTTGTTTATGAATTGTATTTCTTTGCATTGAAATTATTAAAGAAGAAAAGGCTCAACACATATGTCTGAAAAAATTACTCCGTATAAAAATAGTGCACTTGGTAAAAAACAGCAAATCGCTAAAATGTTTGACACAATTTCTAATGAATATGATGGCCTAAATAGAGTCATCTCTTTTGGAATTGATATTAAATGGCGAAACAAAGTGGTTCAACTTGTTGCAGATAACATCCCAAAAAATATTCTTGATATTGCAACTGGCACAGGTGACTTAGCTATTAATTTAACCAAAACAAAGGCAGATCAAATTATCGGATTGGATATTAGCGAAGGCATGCTTGAAGTAGGACGAAAAAAAATATTAAACAAAAAACTTCATAAAACGATTGACATGGTGGTGGGTGATTCCGAAAATCTTCCTTTTGACAATAATTCTTTTGATGCGATCACAGTCGCTTTTGGCGTTCGTAATTTTGAAAACTTGGAGCTGGGCTTGGCAGAAATTTTGAGGGTTTTAAAACCTGGCGGTATTTTTGTAGTTCTAGAAACGTCCGTTCCTACAAAATTCCCATTTAAACAAGGATACTATTTACATTCAAATTTAATATTACCACTTGTTGGTAAACTTTTTTCTAAAGACAAATCGGCTTACACATACTTGAGTAAATCGGCCTCTAAATTTCCTTATGGAATTGCTTTTAACAATATTTTGGGAAAAATTGGGTTTATAAACTCAAAAGCCCTTCCACAGACATTTGGAGTTGCTACCATTTACACTGCTACAAAACAATAATCATGAAGTACGTTTTATCAACATTCTTTATTTTGTGTTCAATTCAATTTTCAAGCGCTCAGCTTTTCAACAAAGAACGCATTCTTAATAATGAAAATTTTGACAAAGCGCGATTGTCTTATGGGTACTACTTAGGATTTAATGTGTATGATTATAATTTTGATTACCGCACTGATGTAAAAGATATCCAAGTACTTAAATCTACCGGATTTAATATAGGACTTCTCGGAAACGTAAGAATCAATGACTATATCGACATCCGTGTTGAGCCTGGTTTAGTAATTTCTAGACGAGAACTAAACTACAGCCAAACCTTTTTTACAGGAATTGATTTTGAAGATAAAGATCTCATTCGTGAAATTCAATCCACTTTTATTCACATCCCAATATTGATCAAATTTTCTGCCAAAAGAATCAACAATATCAAACCATTTGTTGTTGGTGGAATTTCAACTGCTTTGAATTTATCAAGCCAACAAGACAACCCAGATGATAATAGTAAAAATGTATTTAGAGTTAGCAAAAACAATTTATACTATGAACTTGGTCTTGGAATTGACATCTACCTCACTTGGTTCAAATTCACACCCTCAATTAGAGGTGTCTTTTCCATGCAAAATGAATTGATAAAAGACATTGATCCCAACAGTCGATGGACACGTCATATCGCTCAGATGCAAACAAGAGGATTATTTATCAACTTTACGTTTCAGTAGAATTTCTTTTAAATTCACTTAAAATAATAGCTGCAGCATTCGCTACATTCAAACTTTCTGCTTGCTTAAGTGTTCCAAATCTAGGAATCGAAAGACGTGTGTTCACTAAACCCTCTACATCTTTTGAAATACCATTAGCTTCGTTCCCAAGAACGATGACTCCTGTCTGAGGCAAGCTATGGTCATAAATTGAATCGCCGTCCATAAACGCCCCTATACAATTTGAAACAGATGGCAAGGTCATTTTTAAATCTACATAACTAATATTTACCCGTGTATGAGACCCCATACTTGCTTGAACAACTTTAGGGTTATAGCAATTTACAGTATCTTCACTACACACTAAATTTTCAACCCCAAACCAATCACAAAGACGGATAATCGTTCCTAAGTTTCCAGGGTCATTAACATTGTCTAGAGCAACTACCAATGCAGACCAATCTATTGCTTGAGGTTTGGGTATTTTGAAAGTAGCCAACACTTTATTGGGAGTACTAAATCCACTAATTTTCGCAAGATCTTTGAAATCAACTAAAGTGAACTTCTCATTGTAATGAGAAAAACGATAGTCCACAGCAAAAATATCCTCCAATTCGTAATCTGAATTCAAAAACTCTTGAACAACTTTGATGCCTTCAACAACAAACAACTGATGTTGGGTTCGAAACTTTTTTTGCTTCAAACTCGTGATTAACTTTATTTGGCTTTTCGTTAACATCTAAAAAACGTACTTTTGATTATTATTTATTTAGACAGTAAAACTAAATTTTATTTATTGATTGTTGAAGAAAACACTAATAAAAATATCCGTTGTATTTGTAATAACTTATTTTTTTACGGCATGTAATGTTGTAAAACAGATTGAAGCTACCGATTATTTATTAACTGAACATAGTTTTTTTGTCAATGATCAAAAGGAAAAATCAGAAGAACTTAACAAATTATCATTTCAGAAAAAAAACACTTCCCTACTTGGAATTCCGTTTAGGTTGCATATTTACAATTTAGCTCGCCCCAATAGAGATTCTGTTTTTGAAGCTTGGTTGCAAAGTAAACCAAAACGAAAACAACGTTTAACTTCAAAACTCTCAAAAAAGCAACTTAATCGATTAAAAGAGTCCTCATTAGGGTTTAATCGGTGGTTAAAGAACACAGGTGAGGCACCCGTACTTTTGGATTCTATAAAAATACAAAGAACGAAATTAAATTTAGAACGCTACTATTTTTCAAATGGGTGGTTTGACCGAAATGTTGATTACAAAGTTGATACTGTTGGCTTAAAAAGAGCGTCATTGACATACGAAATTGAGACCGGAAAACCCTATATGATTGGAGAAGTCTCGGAGCAGATTGATTCTCCAGTAATCGACAGTTTATATACATATTTAAAACCGAACTCTTCTCTAAAAGTAGGTCAACAATTTAAAACATCAAATTTTGATAACGAACGAAGCCGTTTGACTACTGCATTTAGAAACTCTGGGGTTTATCATTTTTCCGAGGACTATATCAGATACGAAAATGATACTATAGGAACTCAAAATAATGTCAACATTCAAATGCAAATTCAAAATCGAATTGTTCGGAATGACGATTCGATTGTTAGAGTACCGTTTCAAACCTACCGAATTAAAGATGTGAATATTTATACAGATACTAATTTTGAAAACCGTTCGAAAATCGTTTCAGACTCTGCAAGCTACAAAAACTATAATGTGTATGCCTATGGGAAATTAAAATATAAACCACAAGCATTAACTGATGCTGTATTGATTACAAAAGGAGGTGTATTTAAAGATTTGGATCGCGCAAGAACCTACAGATATCTAAATGAATTAAGAACCTTTAAATACCCAAATATTGAGTATGTAGAAAACCTAATCGACACAACACTCACCGCTAATATTTATTTAACGCCAAAAAAAAAATATGGCTTAGGGTTTGATGTGAGTGTTTCGCAAAGTAACATACAAAAAGTTGGACTCTCATTTACAACTGGAATTGTGATACGCAATATTTTTAAAGGGGCAGAAACACTTCAGATTTCGGCATTGGGAGCTATTGGAGCGTCAAAAGACGGTGCGAACACAGAGGACGGTTTTTTTGACATTAATGAACTTGGAGCTGACATCAAGCTGAATATTCCACGTTTATTTTTCCCATTTAATACTGATAAAATTATTCCAAAGTATATGTCGCCTAGTACACAAATTAGTACAGGTTTTACAGGACAAACTAATATTGGTTTGGACAAACAAACCTTTAACAATGTCTTTAGTTATAAATGGTTTCCATCTGAAAAAGTTACAAACACGTTTGATTTCATCAACTTACAATATGTAAGAAACTTGAACCCAACTAATTATTTTAGTGTCTATCAAAACTCCTTCAATCGTCTTGAATCTATAGCTATTAATTCCTACACAACTCCAACCGATTTTTTGAGCACAAACACAAGTGGACAACAATCACTTCTTGAATCACGTGCGGATGAATTTATCAATTTAGTAAATTCTGATCTTACTTACAAAAATTCAAATCCAAATGAATTTCAAACGGTTCGGAATATTCAAGAGCGAAAGAGTCGATTGGTTCAAGACAACTTTATTCTGGCAAGTAACTTTAATTATGTGCGAAACAGCAGAAAAAACGCTTTTGATACCAATTTTTCAATTTTTAGATTAAAATTTGAACTCGCTGGAAATTTGCTTTATACAGCTTCAAAACTATTGGATCTTGAAAACAATTCAGAAGGTGCTTACAAAGTAAGTGGTGTGCCCTTTTCTCAATATATTAAATCTGAAATTGACCTCATTAAACTTTGGAATTTAGGACGAAGTAATGTTTTAGCTTTACGTAGCTTTTTTGGAATCGCGATCCCACTAGGAAATGCGACAAGCATACCGTTTTCTAAAAGTTTTTTCGCAGGTGGTACAAATGACAATAGAGCATGGACTGCTTACAATTTAGGCCCAGGAAGTTCTGACAATAATAATGAGTTTAACGAAGCAAACATGAAACTTGCTTTTAGCTTGGAATACCGTTACAATTTTTTTGGAAATTTGAATGGTGCCTTTTTTATAGACGCTGGTAATATTTGGAATGTACTAGATGACGTCACAGACACCAAGGCCACTTTTGAAAATCTCAAATCCTTTGAAGATATCGCTGTAGGTGCAGGAATTGGATTACGCTATGATTTTAGTTTTTTCATTCTCAGACTTGACACAGGTTTTAAAACCTATGAACCTACTTTTGGGGAAGAAAATCGCTGGTTTAACAACTTCAATTTTAGCAATGCGGTTTACAATATTGGAATCAATTATCCTTTTTAAAGAACTTAAGTTAGCTATATCGTTTTCGTACAATAATCAACTAATCACTTCCAATAAATTGTCCTAAATTATTTAAAATTACTATTTTTACAGCATCTATTAAAATAAAAAAAATGAGTCACAATATCAAACCAGGCGTTGCTACAGGACGCGAAGTTCAAGAGATTTTCAAACTTGCCAAAGAAAAAGGATTCGCCCTTCCAGCGGTGAATGTAATTGGCTCAAACACAATTAACGGAGTTCTCGAAACGGCAAAAGAATTAAATGCTCCAGTAATTATTCAATTTTCTAACGGAGGTGGACAATTTAATGCAGGAAAAGGGCTTTCTAACGAAGGTCAAAAAGCAGCAATTTCAGGATCAATTGCAGGTGCAAAACACATCCACGAAATGGCGTTAGCTTATGGCGTTCCCGTTATATTGCATACCGATCACTGTTCTAAAAAATTATTACCTTGGATTGATGGTTTGTTAGATGCTAGTGAGGTTCATTTTGCTCAAACTGGAAAATCATTATACAGCTCTCACATGATTGATTTATCTGAAGAGCCTATTGAAGAAAATATCGAAATCTGTAAAACCTATTTAGAACGCATGTCCAAAATGGGGATGACTCTAGAAATAGAATTAGGAATTACAGGAGGAGAAGAAGATGGCGTTGACAATAGTGATGTTGACGTTTCAAAATTATACACACAACCCGAAGAAGTTGCTTATGCTTATGAGGAGCTTAGCAAAGTAAGTGATCAATTTACTATTGCTGCTGCTTTTGGAAATGTTCACGGAGTATACAAACCAGGAAATGTAAAACTAACTCCAAAGATTCTTAAGAATTCTCAAGAACATATTACCAAAAAATACGGTGTTACCGAAAATCATATTGACTTTGTATTTCATGGAGGTTCTGGATCTACAGTAGAAGAAATTAGAGAAGGAATTTCTTATGGTGTCATCAAAATGAATATCGACACAGATATGCAATACGCATTTATGACTGGTATTCGTGATGATTTCAAAGCTAACGGAGATTATTTAGCTGCACAAATTGGAAATCCGGATGGCAGTGATGTTCCAAATAAAAAATATTATGACCCCAGACGTTGGCTACGTGAAGGTGAAAAAGCATTCATAGCTAGACTTAAAAAGGCATTTGAAGATTTAAATAATGTAGATACATTATAAAATTTATGTAGCTTTGTATTTAAATTTACCATTTAGACACTAATTTATGGCTTGGTTCAAAAGAAAAGACAAAGGAATTCAAACACCTACAGAAGCAAAACGTGACACACCCAAAGGGCTTTGGTACAAATCCCCAACTGGTAAAGTCATTGAAACGGATGAGTTGGAAAGAAATTTTTATGTCAGTCCAGAAGATGGTTATCACGTACGAATTGGAAGTAATGAATACTTTGAGATGCTTTTTGATAATAATAAATTTAAAGAGTTAGATCCAAATATAACATCCAAAGACCCTTTGAAGTTTGTAGATAACAAAGCTTACACAGATCGTTTGAAAGCAGCCCAATCAAAAACAAACCTAAATGATGCCGTAAGGACTGCTGTTGGAAAATCCAAAGGTAAGGACTTAGTAGTTGCTTGTATGGACTTTAGTTTTATTGGAGGTTCGATGGGATCTGTTGTTGGAGAAAAAATTGCACGTGCTGCTGATCATGCACTCAACAATAATCTACCCTTCATGATTATTTCAAAGTCTGGAGGTGCTCGTATGATGGAAGCCGCCTTATCGCTCATGCAATTAGCAAAAACCTCAACAAAACTAGCGCAACTCGCCGAAGCGAATATTCCTTATATCTCACTTTGTACAGACCCTACAACTGGCGGAACAACAGCCTCATTTGCAATGTTAGGAGATATTAATATTAGTGAGCCTGGAGCACTTATTGGATTTGCAGGCCCTAGAGTAGTAAGAGATACCACAGGAAAAGAATTGCCTGATGGATTTCAAACTGCTGAATTTGTAAAAGAACATGGTTTTTTAGATTTTATCACACCGCGAAGTGAACTAAAAAATAAAGTGAATCAGTACATTGATTTAATATCAAACCAACCTATTAGAATTTAGTTAACAATTAATAAATTATTATAAATTTAACAATAGAATGAAGAAATTTAGCATGCTATTATTTGTTGTGGTAATCCTCTTTTCTTGCGACAAATTAGATGAATTGACAGAGGTTAATATCACTCAAGACTTCTCTACCTTCGTGAATGTGAATGTTCTTGAAAATTCAGATGGTATTGCTCAAACCTGGACTGAATCTTCGACAATCAATTTGGGAGCAAACGAAGAAATTCAATCAAATTTAGACTTAATTCAAGATGTTAATATCAACTCATTAACATTTAAAGTTATTAATTTTACAGGGGAAGAAGGTGCTATTGCTACAGAAGCTTCTTTAGGATTTGGCGACACAGTAATTTCAATTGCTGATATCAATCTTGAAGACAGCAGTACTATTTACTCTGTTGGTAGTTCTTCAGAACTTAATGAGATTGCTAACGATTTAAAAAATGCTACTGAAATTACAGCTACTGTAAGTGGTACAGTTACGAGTACCCCCGTACAATTCGATGTTTTCATATCTCTAGATATTACAACAAAGTTGGATGTGTTATAATTTAATTCTTCAAGATAAGTACTAAAGCGAACCTATGGTTCGTTTTTTTTACATTATGGCAAATAAATTGATCCCATTATTGGCTTGAAATAAAATAAAGAACCACAAGCTATAAACAACAGAAAATCACTATATTTGCCAACTAATTACGATAAACGTAGTTAACAGCATAAAAATTATTTAAAAAATATTGGAATGTACTTAACAAAAGAAGCTAAAGAGAAACTCTTTAAAAAACATGGGAAAGATGCCAAAGACACGGGATCTTCAGAAGGTCAAATTGCTTTGTTCACAGAAAGAATCAATCACTTAACTGAGCATTTAAAACAAAATCGTAAAGATTACAATACAGAACGTTCATTAGTAAAACTAGTTGGAAAACGCCGTTCATTATTAGATTACCTAATGAAATCTGACATCTTGAGATATCGTGCGATCGTTAAAGAATTAGGATTAAGAAAATAATATCAAAAACCACGCTTTATGCGTGGTTTTTGAATTTAAAACTTTTACAATTCATAAGTATTAGAAGAAGCTAATTAGAGTTTTTCATTGGTCACACCACACAACGACAACAACACAACACCAATGTTTAATTAGAACAAAAAAATTATGATACCAAAAGTATTTAAAGAGGTCATCGACCTTGGTGATGGAAGAGAAATCTCTATCGAAACGGGTAAGCTCGCAAAGCAAGCCCATGGATCAGTAGTCGTACAAATGGGAAAAGCCATGTTGTTATGTACTGTCGTCTCAAACTACAAAGCAAGTGATGTAAACTTTCTACCACTTACGGTAGATTATCGCGAAAAATTTGCAGCAGCTGGTCGCTATCCAGGTGGATTCTTCAAAAGAGAAGCTCGCCCAAGTGATGGTGAAGTTTTAACAATGCGTTTAGTGGATCGTGTATTACGTCCATTATTTCCTAAAGATTATCACGCAGAAACACAAGTAATGATTCAGTTGATGTCTCATGACGAAGATGTTATGCCAGATGCACTTGCAGGGTTAGCAGCATCCGCAGCAATTCAATTAAGTGATTTTCCATTCGAGTGTCCAATTTCTGAAGTGCGTGTTGCACGTGTAAATGGAGAATTTGTAATCAACCCTAGTCGTGCACAATTGGCAGATTCTGATCTTGAAATGATGATCGGTGCGTCTGCAGATTCTGTGATGATGGTTGAAGGTGAAATGGATGAAGTTTCTGAAGAAGAAATGGCAGATGCAATCAAGTTTGCGCACGAGGCTATTAAAGTTCAAGTTGCAGCACAAATACGTCTTGCTGAAGCATTTGGGAAAAAAGAAGTACGTGAATATGAAACTGCTGAAGTTAACGAAGATTTAGAGAAGCGTATTCATGACATGGCGTATGACAAGTGTTATGCAATTGCTAAAAAAGGGACTTCCAAAGCTGAACGTGGTGCAGCATTTGCTGAAGTTAAAGAAGAGGTAAAAACATCTTTTACAGACGAAGAAAATGAAGAATTTGGTCACTTAGTAAGTGGCTACTACAGTAAAGCTGAAAAAGAAGCTGTGCGTGAATTAACCTTAAGCGAAGGTGTTCGTTTAGATGGACGTAAAACAGACGAAATCAGACCAATTTGGTGTGAAGTTGATTACTTACCATCGACACACGGATCTTCAATTTTTACACGTGGAGAAACACAAGCTCTAGCCACTGTTACTCTAGGAACTTCAAGAGATTCAAACAAAATAGATATGCCTTCATATGAAGGAGAAGAGAACTTTTACTTACACTACAACTTCCCTCCTTTCTGTACAGGTGAAGCAAGACCTTTGAGGGGTACTTCTCGTCGTGAAGTAGGGCATGGAAATCTTGCACAACGTGGTTTAAAAGGAATGATCCCTGCGGATTGTCCTTACACAGTAAGAGTTGTTTCTGAAGTTTTAGAATCAAATGGATCGTCCTCAATGGCAACTGTTTGTGCTGGTACAATTGCATTAATGGACGCGGGAGTTAAAATTGAGCGACCTGTTTCTGGAATTGCTATGGGATTAATTTCTGATGGCGACCGTTACGCTGTATTATCTGATATTTTAGGAGATGAAGATCACTTAGGAGATATGGATTTTAAAGTAACGGGGACTGCAAAAGGAATTACAGCGTGTCAAATGGACATCAAAATCAAAGGATTGTCATATGAAATTCTTGTAAATGCTTTAAAACAAGCACGTGCAGGACGTTTACATATCCTTGATAAATTGACTGAAACAATTGCTGCTCCAGCTGCAGATGTGAAACCACACTCTCCAAAAATGGTTACTCGAGTGATTCCAAATGAATTTATTGGAGCACTTATTGGCCCTGGAGGAAAAGTAATTCAAGAACTTCAAAAAACTACCGGAACTACTATTGTAATCAATGAGGATCCAGTAACTGAGGAAGGAATTGTTGAAATCTTAGGAACAGATCAAGATGGAATTGATGCTGTAATTGCCAAGATTGACTCTATAATGTTTAAGCCTAGTCTCGGAAACACTTATCAAGTTAAAGTAATAAAAATGCTTGACTTTGGAGCTGGTCATGGAGAGCG